>Ga0315286_10000389_pt1 | contig 36267 bp, 35 predicted proteins | sample YL17G10_0_MG_FD_205038 | JGI IMG/M metagenome (GOLD analysis project Ga0315286, IMG submission 205038) | Sediment microbial communities from Yellowstone Lake, YNP, Wyoming, USA - YL17G10_0 | ecosystem: Environmental > Aquatic > Freshwater > Lake > Sediment | place: USA: Wyoming | collected...
TGACCTCCTGCCAGGGGCGCCCAAACTGTCAGCCGGGCTGGTGCGTAATTTTCTTTCGACCCTGGATGAAACCGGCTTTGTGGATTGCCGCCCGGGTCTGGCAGGTCAACGTGGACGCTGGCTGGCAGCCCCCCTGCTGGCTTCTTTGACCCTGGAAATATTTAACCGCACGGGGGACGGGGAATTCCTGCAGCAGATCTTTCCAGGATTGCTGGCATTTTTTAACGCCTGGTTTGACAGTGCGCATGACCGTGATGGCGATGGATTTCCGGAATGGGACCATCCACTTCAGACCGGATTTGAGGATAACCCGGCGTTCAATGTCATGCACCGGGAAGATCAGGGGGCGGATATCCGCTTTTTTGAGAGTCCCTCTCTGGCAGCCTGCCTTTACCGGGAATGTAAAAGTCTGATGATCCTTGCCGGGGAATTGGACCTGCCGATTGACCTGGCTTCTCTGCGTGCCCGGGCTGGAACTTTGCACGATGGCATTAAAAAATGCAGGAAGAAAACGACCGGCTTTTACCACGATCGTGACCGGGATTCACATATAAGACCAAAAACAAAACTCCTCATGGAGCGCACAGGCCCGGGAGTGAACCAGTTGAAGATGGAGTTCAAACGACCGGTGCGGCTTCTTTTCCACGTTTCGGGCAATGACCAGGGTTCGCATCAGATTGTGGTCAGCCTGTCGGGGCGAACTTGCCAGGAACCTTTCCATGAACAACTGGGGCAGGTGGACTTCTCCCGGGGAGGGGATTTCTTCTCAGCCACCAGCCGCCAGGTGTATAAAGCCATTGATAAGATCGCGGTCACCGGTTTGTCTCCTTCACAGAGTTTGCTGGTACGAACCGTCGATTACCTGCAGGAGGATCAAACCGGTTTTCTCCCTCTTTGGGCTGGTGTACCAGGCGAAAAGGATGCCCGCGATCTGATCCAGCACAAATTGTTCAGCCCGCAGGACTTTTGGCAACCAGCCGGCATCTCCACCCTGGGTTTATCCAATGACCCCCCGCCACCCCTGGAGAGCCTGGAAGTCCAGTTCCCATGGAACAGGCTGATCGGAGAGGGCTTGCTCGCTTATGGCAGACGTTCCGAAGCCTGCCGGTTGATCACCCGCCTGATGGAGACCTCCATCCGCAATCTCAAACAGCATGGGGCATTTTTTAACAGTTATGCCGCCCGGGATGGCGCTGGTCTGGGCGAACGGAACAACCTGCACGGGCTGGCGCCGGTCGGGTTGTTCCTGAACACACTGGGAGTTCAGATCATCTCATCCAACGCCGTCCGGTTGGAAGGAGTCAATCCCTTCCCCTGGAAGGTGACCATTAAATATCGAGGGTTGGTCATCCACCGCTCTGCAGAATATACCGACATCATCTTCCCGGATGGACAGACTGCCCGTGTGACGGATGCTGCCGCCTGCCTGGTCTCACGGGAATAAGGGAACCTCGATGATATGATCTATTGAGGCAAGGAATGGGATATGCAGATTCTTGATAATTTTCCTGCCATTTCTTTCATGATCTCGACCGTTTTGGTCCTGCTGATCATTGCATCTGCTGTTGCAGTGGCTGCCCGACGTTTCCGCCTCCCATACACGGTCGGTTTGGTATTAATCGGTCTGGTAATGGCATTTTTTGCCCCGGTACTCTTCACCGGTGTATCAAGTAACTATTTTAAGCAATTGCTGGATATTTCCAGGAATCCCATCCTGCCTCAGATCATCTTTGGTCTTCTGATACCTCCTCTGGTTTTTGATGCCGCTTTCCATCTAAAATTTGATGATTTGCAGCGGGATTTTTGGTTGATCACTCTCCTGGCAGTGCCGGGTGTAGTGATCACCACCTTGCTGGTGGGTGGAATGGTCTCCTGGGGGACAAAATTACTTCCAACTGTTGCTGTAATTCAACTTCCAGTAGCCATGGTTTTTGGAGCCCTGGTATCCGCCACCGACCCGGTCGCTGTTGTGGCTCTTTTCCGCAGGTTGGGGACTCCCAAAAGATTGCAGGTATTGTTGGAAGGTGAGAGCTTGTTCAATGACGGCACTGCCATTGTCATGTTCTACATCATGCTTGCGTTTGCCGGGGTCAGTGGTTTGGCGGGCTTCGGTGATGAGAAGATCACCCTGCTTACCGGGATCGCCAATTTTATTCGGGTTGCGGGCGGTGGAGCGATCGTTGGGGTCCTGTTGGGATTGATCATTTCCCAGTTGATCAGTCGCATTGATGACGCCCCGGTTGAGACCACCCTCACCACCATACTTGCTTTCGGGTCATACATCCTGGCGGAACAATTACACTTCAGCGGGGTCCTGGCTGTGGTTGCAGCCGGGATCGTAAACGGGAATGTTGGTCCCAAGGGCATGTCGCCCACTTCTCGACTGGTTGTTTATAATTTCTGGGAATACCTTGCCTTCCTTGCCAACTCGATCATTTTTCTATTGATAGGGTTGACCATAGACCTGCAATTATTGATCAACAACTGGCAATCGATCGCCATTGCCATCCTGGCGGTTTTAACAGCCCGGATGGTCAGCATTTATGGTTTTTCTATCTTTGGACAGAAGATACCTCCCCGTTGGAAGCATGTCTTGTACTGGGGCGGTTTGCGGGGGGCGATCACCCTGGCGCTAGCGCTGAGCCTGCCCGGCGTCAGCCCGCTTGGTGAACAACGGATCCTGCTCCAATCCATGGCATTCGGTGTTGTATTGTTCACCTTACTGGTGCAGGGTTTTTCGATGGATGCTTTGGTAAAACGCTTAAAGCTGGTTCAGAGAACTCCCCTGCAGGATGAATATGAGCGCCGTCATGCCCGTTTTGTCGCAGGTCGGGCTGAGCTGGATTACCTGCAGCGCATGAGTCGCCAGGGAATCATTTCGGAGCATACCTGGCAGACCCTGTCAACTATTTTAGAAAAACAAAATGCCACCCTCGTCAATGCTGTCCGTGAGGTCCTGTTATCTGATCCTGCTGTTGAAGCGGAAGAAATGGATACTGCCCGGCGTGAATCCTTGCGGGCTCAACGTAGCGCACTGGGCGGGTTGTTTCGTGATGGTGTCATTTCTGACGAAAATTACACCTACCTGGTGAACGAGATCGATTCCGCACTGGACGAACAGCATGGTATTTGGCCAGACCTCTTGCGCGGGGGGAGCGCCTCAGCTTTGAAGGTGACGCATTTGATGGCAGTGGTCATCCAGGAACAGGATTTTGAGAACGTGGTTAGTGCAATGAATAATACGGGGTTTTCCATTGCCCGCCTGCCAAGTACGGGAGGTTTTCTCAGCCGGCGAAATGTGACCTTATTGATTGGTCTTCAACAAGGTCGTGAGGCGTCTGCTGTCAGGATCCTTCAGAATAGCTGCAGGAAAAGGGTGGAGTATTTGAACCAGCCCATTCAAAATTCGCCCATTCCTCTGGGTGTACCCGCTTCCATCACCATTGGTGGGGCGACCATCTTTGTTTTTGAGGTTGAGTCTTATGATGAGTTCTGATGAAATGAAATTGATCATCATTGTTGTCAATGATTCTGAAAGCGATACCTTGTTAAAGCTATTGCTCGATGCTGATTATCGGGTAACAAGGATTGCCTCCTCCGGTGGATTCTTGCGAAAAAGCAGTTCGACTCTGTTGATCGGTGTGGAAGCTTCCCGCGTGGAAAGAGCGGTCAAGTTGGTACGTGACCAGTTTCCTCCTTCTGTCGATCCCGGGTTGAAAAAAGTGGCGGTCTTTGTGCTCAAAGTGGAGCGATTCGAACAATTGTAAAATGGTACAATATTGATGGACGGATCCTGATGGGGGCTTGGGATTTTTCCCAACCCCCATTTTCCGCATGAACGGAGTCTTTACCATGGAAAAAGCCAATATTCATTGCCTGATGACCGCAGTGGTGCAGGATCAGGACCTGGACCTGGCGCTGCGCACGCTTAAAGAGTTGAATGTTCCCGCCATTCATCTGGTCAGCAGCGGGGGTTTCCTCGGACGCCGCAATGCCACCCTGGTGGTCGGTCTTCCGGATGGCATGGAATCGACTGTCATCCAGTCTTTAAGCAGGTCCTGTCAACAGCGTGTGGAATACCTTGCCATCCCATTGGAAGGCTCGCCTCTACCCCTGCCGTCCCCCATCCCCATCACGGTGGGCGGGGCGACCATTTTTACCCTGCCGGTGGATCGATTCGAGGAGTTCTAAAATGAAAATGATCATTGCCATTTTGCCGGATTCGGAGGCCGATGGTGTCACCCAGGCTCTGACCGTTGAGAATTTTCGAATTACTCGCATTGCCTCCACGGGTGGTCTGCTCCACCGTGGTGTGGTCACTTTGCTGGTTGGGGTGGAAGATGATGCCGTGGAGAAAGCCATCCAGGTCATGCGTGCCAAAGTTTCCCACCCCGAAGGAAGTGAAAAAAGAGCCACCGTGTTCGTGGTGCCGGTGGAAAATTACGTCCAGATCTGACCCCAGTTCCTACCCCAGCACCAGGTTGTCGATCAACCTGGTCTTTCCGATGAACACTGCCATCGAGAGCAGTGTCTTTCCGCGCAGGGATTCCAATTCTTCCAGCGTTTCATTATCTGCACAGGATACATATTGCAGGCGCGCCAGAGGTTCTGCCTGGATGATATCAATCATGAGCTTCCGCAACGAGTTGGCATTCCGCTCACCCTGCTCGTAAGCTGTATGCGCGGCTTTCAGCGCACGGAAAAGCACGGTAGCCGCCTGCCTTTCAGCCGGGTTTAGATAGACATTGCGGCTGGACATTGCCAGACCATCCGCTTCACGCACGATCGGGCAAACGATCACCTCGACCGGGAAGTTCAGGTCCGCATTCATGCGCCGGATCACTGCCGCCTGTTGGGCATCCTTCTGTCCGAAATATGCCTTCTGGGGTTGAACGCTGTTGAATAATTTACTGACCACGGTTGCCATACCCCGAAAATGCCCGGGGCGCATGGATCCCTCCAGCGGTTTGACCAGTTCATCCAACATCACCCAGGTCTGGTAGCCGTCTGGGTACATCTCTTCAGGCGAGGGTGTCCACACCAGGTCGGCACCAGCAGACTCAAGCATCTGCAGGTCATGCGGCAGGTCGCGTGGATATTTGGACAGGTCTTCCTGAGGTCCAAACTGGGTGGGGTTCACGAAAATGCTCACCACCACACTGGCGCACTCCCGGCGAGCCTGTCTTACCAGCGATAGATGCCCTTCATGCAGGAACCCCATGGTGGGCACAAGCCCGACCGGTTCCGACAGTTCCCGGCGAAAATCACGTAATTCGGACACGCTTGTGGCGATTAAAAGGGTTTTTCCCATGACAGACTCCTGATTGACAAATCCTGAATACTTGTTACACTACTTATAACGTGTTCTTTGGTTCCCAAGGAGGAATAATGGCTTTCTCATTCACCAACTCGAAAGGCAAGAAGTACTTCCTGCACAGCAAGACCATCAAACGACCCAGCGGCAAAAACACCGTTCTTTATTTCTTCTCCGGTGAGATGAAGGCAGGGCAGACTCTGGATGCAGTTCCTGCCGGAAAGCTGGTCGTGGAAATGAAATCCGGCCTGCCAGTCCTCAAGAACGTCTGATCCACGGAAGAACACCGATGCCCGCATTGAACCGCGTTCAGCTCATTGGCAGACTTGGCAAGGACCCCGAAACCCGCTCCACTCCCACCGGCAAAGGGGTGGTCTCCTTCAGCCTGGCGGTCAGCAACCGCTGGAAATCCGCCGGGGAGGCTAAAGAATCCACTGATTGGTTCAACATTGAAGCCTGGGAAAAACTGGGCGAGATCTGTCAAAAATATCTGCACAAGGGAAGCCTGGTCTATCTGGAAGGTCGCCTGAAGACGGATAAATATGAGGATAAGGGTGAGACCAAATACTTCACCAAGGTGGTGCTCCAGTCCATGCAAATGCTGGATCGAAAACCTGAAGAAGATGCAAGTCTCGCCATCGAAGAAGCTCCAGCCGGTTACGAAGCCTGAGGCAGATCTGCTGGTCAGATGTTGAACCGGACGTGCATGATCTCACCGTCCAGTACGATATAGTCTTTTCCTTCTAGCCTCAATTTTCCTTTTGCCCGGGCTTCCGCCATGCCTCCCAGGATGACCAGGTCTTCGTAAGAGACCACTTCTGCCCGAATAAAACCTTTCTGCAGGTCCGAATGGATCTCACCGGCTGCCTGGTGGGCAGTTGCCCCGCGCCGGACGGTCCAGGCTCTCACTTCATCTTCACCCACTGTAAAAAATGATTGCTGGTTAAGCAGGTCGTAGGACAGCCGGATCATGCGGTTCAGGCTGGGTTCGGCGATCTTGAATTCATCCATGAAAATGCGGGCATCCTCGGCAGGGAGCTGGGCGATCTCCATCTCGAGCTTGCCCTGCAGGGAGACCTGCTTGCACGGATGGATGGGATGGATGGTCGGTTCAGGCTGACCTTCTCCCAGGTTGAGCAGGATCAGCAAGGGTTTGCGGGTCAGCAAGCCAAAACCGGACAGATTCTTTTCATCCTCAGCGCTTATTTCCCCTTCCCTGAGCGGGGTTTCCCTGGAAAGGATCTCAAACAGTCGTTCGAACAGGGCAGTTTGCCTTTCATTCAATACCTTATCAGTCCCACCTTTCTTGCGCTCATCCTTCAGGCGTTCCAGTTTCCTTTCGACTGCGATCAAGTCATTCAACAGGAGTTCGTTCTCCATCGCATTAAGGTCCCGGTCCGGATCGACGCTCCCGGACGGATGGGGAATGTTTTCGTCCTCAAAACAGCGGATGACATGCAGGAACCCATCCATCTGGGTTAACTGGTTGAGAAGGGTGCCCGAGATCCCGCTTTTTGCCGCTCCGCTTTCCAATCCGGCGATATCGGCATATGTCACCTTGGCATAAATGGTCTTTTTGGGTTTGAATATGGCGGATAGGCGATCCACACGCGGGTCGGGCACGTCCACCACTGCCGTGTGGACTTCGATCCGTCCGGCGCTGGCGGTGGGTGGTGTGGCTGTGCCGGTCAGGGCATTGAATATGGTGGTCTTTCCAGATTGAGGTAATCCTATAATTCCTAGTTTCATCTTGACCTTCTGAACGGGAGTGGGTATACTTTGTCTTCTTGCCGGAGTGGCGGAACTGGCAGACGCGCACGACTCAAAATCGTGTTCCCTCGGGAGTGTGGGTTCAATTCCCACCTTCGGCATTATAACAGCCCTTCCGTGGGCATGGTATGGAAAATAACAAGAATTATTCAGTTGTCGGGGAGTAGCACCTGCCTGCGGGCAGGACAGGTCATCGTCAAGACGGAGCGACCCTCCCGGTGACCTGTACGCACCAATGCGCCAGCGAGACCGCCATCCCGGGGTCTCGTTTTTTAATGGACGCGATCCCAATATTTAATCTGGAGTGGAAGAATGAATAGTAGCGAATCGAGCGAAACACGACCGGCACCTCAATCAGGAAGCACCCCGTGGCATGCTCTCTCAGCCCAGGAAGTCCTTAATCACCTGAAAGTGCAGGAGCAGGGTCTCACCAGCGCCGAGGCGGCTGACCGGTTTCAACATTATGGACCGAACCTGCTCCAGGAAGGCAAGCGCACCACCCTGTTTGAGATGCTCTGGTCTCAATTTAATAACTTTATCATCATCCTGTTGATCGTTGCCTCCATCATTTCCGCCCTCCTGGGTGAGTGGATCGATGCCTCTGCCATCATGGCGATCGTCCTGCTCAATGCCATCCTGGGCATCATCCAGGAAAGGCGTGCCGCCGAGGAATTTGCTGCCTTGAAGAAGATGGCTGCCCCCGAAGCCCACGTCATGCGCGATGGTCATCGCATCACCCTTGCCTCCAGTGAACTCGTCCCCGGGGATATTGTGTATTTGGAAGCCGGCAATTTTGTGCCTGCCGATGTGCGCCTTTTGGAGGCAGTCAATCTGAAAATTGAGGAAGCCGCCCTGACCGGCGAGTCGTTGGCAGTGCAAAAGAACGCTGCCCTGCATCTGGAGGGAAATATTCCCCTGGGTGACCGCAAGAATACCTCTTTCATGGGAACCGTGGTCAGTTACGGGCGTGGACGGGGCGTGGTCACCAGCACCGGCATGCATACCCAACTGGGTCTCATCGCCGAGATGCTCCAACAGGTGGAAGACGAAGAGACCCCCTTGCAGCGCCGGCTGGAGCAATTGGGCAAGACCCTGGGTATTGGTGCCCTGCTGGTGTGTGCTTTGGTTTTTGCAGTGGCGGTCTTCGAGAATACCGATCTTGGACTGTTGACTGCCGCTGGCGGTGGTTTGCTCGCCTACCTGAATTCCGCTAAATCCCAGCTGGTGGATACCTTCCTGGTGGCGGTCAGCCTGGCTATTGCCGCGGTTCCAGAAGGCTTGCCGGCAGTGGTGACCATCAGCTTGGCACTTGGCATGCGTGAGATGATCCGCCGCCATGCCCTCATCCGCCGGTTGTCCTCGGTTGAAACACTCGGGTCTGCCACGGTCATCTGCTCGGACAAAACCGGCACATTGACCCAGAATGAAATGACGGTCACCCGCTTATGGGTGGATGGAAATTTTGTGAATGTGACCGGCTCCGGTTACTCCCGGCGCGGTGAATTTGTTGTAGATGGGAATAACACCGATCTGAAAGCATATCCGGCGGTATTGACCGCACTGTGGGTTGGCGCACTCAACAACGATGCCCACCTGGAACCGCTTGAAGGCGATGAACACAGTTATCGCATCATCGGTGACCCGACTGAAGGGTCCATATTGATCGCTGCCGCCAAAGCAGGCGCTCTGCATGTCGCACTGGGAAACTCCTATCCGCGCGTGGACGAGGTGCCATTCGATTCCGAGCGCAAACGGATGATCACCATTCATGATGTCACGAAACCCAGGTCAGAGGATATTTCACCTTTTCAGGATGACCAAAAACGGGGATCGAATGTGGTGGCGATGAAAGGTGCCCCGGATGTGGTCCTGAACCTGTGTTCAAAGTACCAGGTCATGTCGGATGAATCCAGGCCCCTTTCCACGAAAGTCCGCGCTGCTATTTTGGATGCCAATAATGCCATGACTCACGATGCCCTGCGCGTCCTGGCTGTAGCTTATCGCGAGATCCCCTCTGCAGGGGATGCACAAGGTGACTGGGAGAAGGACCTGGTCTTTGTCGGTCTGATCGGCATGATCGATCCTGCCCGCGTCGAGGTGAAACCAGCCCTGCAGAAAGCCAGCCGGGCGGGCATCCGCACTGTGATGATCACGGGCGATTTTCCCAACACAGCCCGGGCGATCGCCGAAACGATCGGTCTGTTGCGCCCCCAGCATAAAGTGCTCACCGGTGCCGACCTGGACCTTTTAAGTGATGACCTGCTCAAAAAAGAGGTTGAGCTGACCGATGTATTTGCCCGCGTCTCCCCCGAACACAAGATGCGCATTGTGGATGCCCTGCAAGCCAATGGGGAAGTGGTCGCCATGACCGGTGATGGCGTCAACGATGCGCCAGCCATTAAGCGTTCGGATATTGGCATCGCCATGGGCATTACCGGGACGGATGTCGCCAAGAATACCGCCGATATGGTCCTGACGGATGATAACTATGCCAGCATTGTGGCTGCCGTCGAACAGGGACGGGTGATCTACAGCAATATTCGCAAATTCGTTTATTACCTCTTATCGTGTAACCTGGCAGAGATCGCCATCATTTTCCTGGGCACGGTCATCACCCATAATTCACCCCTGACCGCCATCCAGTTGTTATGGCTTAATCTTATTACCGATGGAGCTCCGGCTCTGGCGCTGGGGACAGAGAAGGGTGATCCGGATACTATGCTCCAGGCACCGCGTCCACCCAAAGAACCCATCATCAACCGTTTCATGGTGGTCGGCATCATCATCCAGACCCTGGCCATCACCACAGTGACCCTGCTGGCGTATTTCATGGGGCTGAAATTACACGCCGGTCAGCCAGATCAGCTGCCTTTCGCTGAAACGATGGCATTTATCACCCTGTCGGCTTCGGAACTTTTTAGAGCCTTTACTGCTCGCTCCGAACGTTACCCGTTGTTAAAGATCGGAGTTTTTTCAAATAAGAACATGAATTATGCCATTCTCGCCTCCCTGTTGTTGATGATGGCTGTGGTTTACGTACCTTTCCTGAATGTGGTTTTCAGCACTGTCCCGTTGGGCTGGCGGCAGTGGGAGGTCATGCTGCCTCTTCTGCTCATCCCCTCCGTGGCAGCCGAGTTGGTTAAATATTTTGTCTCCCGCAATGTGAAAACGGAGTAGTTCCCATTCAGCCCTTTTCCGGATGATCCCGCAGGTGGTTTGGAATGCTGCTTCTCCGACCTCTACGGAAATATTTTAATCACTGAGGTCAAACGATCGGCGATGAACCGCACACAGACCGTGTTGATGGATGGCTTCCTGGTGTTGGCGTGTTCCATAGCCCTTATGTTGTGCAAAACCATATTTTGGGAATTCACCATCCAGCTGGCGCATGAAGGCGTCCCGGCTGATCTTCGCCAGAACCGAGGCAGCCGCGATGCTCAGACTGCGCCGGTCACCCTTGATATAAGCGGTTTGCGGGATGAGGATTTCCGGTAGTTTCAAATAATCGGTGATCAGGTGATCGGGGAAAATATTCAGGACCTGCAGGGCACGCCGGACTGCCAGGCGGGTTGCCGGTAATATCCCGATCTCATCGATCTCCATTGCTGAAGCAGACCCGATTCCCCACGCCAGACAGCTTTGCTGGATGAGCGGTTCCCACTTTTCCCGCTGGGCAGGTGTCATCTGCTTGGAATCGCGCACCCCGTGCAGTGCCTTCTCCAGCGCGGGTTCCGCCGGCAAGATCACGATCGCCGCTGAGACAGGTCCAGCCCATGCCCCGCGCCCGGCTTCATCGATTCCTCCCAGCCGGGTCAGTCCTTTTTTCCAGAATGATCGTTCAATACTGAGGTTGGGAAACCTCGGCAGGCTGGCAGGGTCAATCTTTTCGGGCATAATCGCCTCGCCGGGCGTTGCGCCGAATGATCCAGAGTTCAATGAACATGCGTACCGAGTCCCGAATTATGCTTACTTTACTGCCGGGGAAATAATGCCAGTGGATGGGTATTTCCTGGATCTGCCAGCCATGCATTCGTGCCACCTTCAACACTTCCACATCGAATGACCAGCCGTTGAGGGTCTGGTAACGGAATATATCTTCAGCCGCCTCAGCCCGGAAACATTTGAAACCGCATTGGGTATCATGCACACCTGGCAGTACCAGCAGACGGATCACCAGGTTGAACATCCGCCCGATCAAATGCCGGATGATCGGTTCATTGTATCGTTTCGATCGCGGGGCTTCCCGCGAAGCGATGGCGACATCGCTGTTGCAGGCTGGTGGCAGGAAGGCATTGATCTCATCCACAGACATGGAGAAATCTGCGTCCGTGATAAAACGATACTCTCCACTGGTCTGAAAGATCCCCTCCCGCACGGCAAGACCTTTACCCGTGCCGTCCAGGTGGATGATACGCACATGGGGTACCCGCCTTGCATATTCCTGTCCCACCTGCAGGGTCTTATCCTGGCTGCCATTTTCAATGACCGCGATCTCAAACGTATATGCCTGCTTATCCAGGAAAGTGGATAATTGCTCCAGGGCTCGCGGCAGACGGTCTTGCTCGTTATGAGCAGGGATGATGACGGACAGGAAGGGTTTACTCAAGAAATATTTCTCAAAGAGTGAAGGAGATGATCCAGAAAAATACCAGCAGAATTATGATCTCCACGATACCAAAAGAGATCAACAGGAGCCACTGCCGGGTGTTAAATTGGAACAGGGTGGATCCTTTCATCACCTTTTTGTCCTTGGGTGTCAGGTCCTTTTCAAGTTCCAGGTAGGGGTCAGCCGGTTCTCCGGTAATATTGGCTGGTTCTTTCTCTTCAATGACATCCGGGTTGCTCACAGCCCATGGCAACACATCACCGATCTCTGGCACACCGGGGGTTGCTTCCGCGGCTTGATCCGCCTGGACCTGCGGACTTGCCTGCGGGGTGTCACTGGGAACCTGGTGCACATCCGCCCCCGGTTCGGTCAACCGATTGATTATGATCTGCGACATGCCTGATTCGAGTACGGAAAATGAATTATTAAGGGACCTGGCGAAAAGCTCGATCGCGTCGCTCAGCACTACGCGTACCAATGGACGGACGCTTTCAATGTGCATGCCCGGGTCAGTTGCGATCAGAATGCCATCCACGTTCGATAATTCAATTCCCTGCTTGCCCAAATAGTGTTGGACGCCGCGCGCCATCCTGGAGGTCAGCACCATCAGGTTGGGGCTTGCAGCTCGCACCTTTTTGTGTTCGAGCGATCCCCAGTTGTCACCTTTTGCCTGATAATTTCCTTTCAAGGTCGTCACGTAGATGACGAACGCGCCTGCCGGTCCCAGTAGGATGAGAGGGATGATCGCCTCACTGCCAGGCAACGCGATATTGCGCAACAGGGTATAGCCTTTGCTCAGGTCGCGGTTCAGGATATCCATCACGACCTGCTGGGCTTTTATTTCCGGGTACCATGAGCTTCCAAATTTCATCTCAGCCCGGAGCCGGTTTAGGAATGAGATCTCACCATTTTTTGTGAGATAAGGGGTGCGATCAATGGTCTTCATTTATTCCGCCTTCCCTGGAGTCTTACAGCCGGACTGGTTCACGGGCAGTTAAAAAATGGGGACATTCGCCAGGAAATCCTGGCTGCCCGCCTGTTCCTTGGTGGTGATCACCACTTCCGATTTTCCAGCCAGGTGCAGGCTTTTTCCAGTTTCAAATTCATTAGCCACGTAGGATTTCCGTTGACCGGTGACGAATTTCCTGCCTTTGGTTAACCTTTCCACAAGCGTCGGGCGATCCAGCAGGATATGGTCCGAAAAAACAAACCCTCGTTTTTCATAGACTCTTACCAGTTCGATTTGCCCATTGGGTTGATAACGGACCGCTTCAACCACGCCATCGTATTTTATTCGAGCCATTTTCCAGCCTCCCGCATCGATCTGCTCTAATTTTACATCCACTTTTCCGGTTACAGGTGACAAGTTTCAAGTCGCTTATCTGCCCGGCTCTTATACTTTACCGGAAAGGTTTGTGAAGCATAGCTCAAAATCCTGTGTTTGTCAAAAAACACTCTCCGGAGAACCTCTTGATTCTATTTTGGGTATATATATATGGAAATTATGATAATAGATAAGTACTTCATCGCTTGGAATTCAACATGGTACAATTATCTATGATTGAATGGATCAAACACCGCGGAGGTTTTTGATGGGACTTGCCGACAGGAACCGGATCTTGTGCATCGAGGATGATGTCGATATGCTCGAATTATTCCAGGTGTTGTTGACCCGGCATGGTTATGAAGTTGAGGGGGTCACGAAGGGGCAGGAAGGATTGGATAGCATTCGCCGCCTGAAACCGGACCTGGTCATATTGGACATCATGATGCCGGTCATGGATGGCTGGCAGGTCTACCAGCAGATGAAGGAAGATGAGACCACCCGCGACATTCCCACCATTGTGGTCACGGCAAAATCCCAATTAATTGACAAGGTACTCGGACTGGAGATCGCCAAAGTGGATGCCTACATCGGCAAACCTTTCAGCCCTCAGGAATTGTTGGATAGTATCACAAAAGTATTAAGCAACCGGTGACGGTGTGTTATACAGAGCAGGCATGATCCAGATCCTTCTCTTATGCGATGGGGAGGTAAAAATTGCTGACAGACAGTATTGACCTGCGCCAGGTGATGCGCACCTGGGCTTCCGGTGTGACCGTGGTCACCGCTGCGAATGGCACCCAGCATCACGGCATGACGGTCAGTTCGTTCACTTCCATGTCATTACAGCCACCGCGCATCCTGGTTTCCCTCGAGAAGATTACCCGCACCCACGAAATGGCAATTAAGAGCGGATTTTTTGGAATCACCATTCTGGCGGAAGACCAGGCATCCATTTCTGACCGATTCGCCGGACGGATCAGCACTTTGGATGAAAATCGATTTGAGGGGCTGGCGATCGAAACCCTTTCCAGCGGCTCGCCTTTCATTGTCGGTGGGCTGGCATTTCTGGATTGCCGCATCTTCAACACTTTTGATGCCGGCATTCACACATTGTTCATTGGCGATGTGATCGCCATGAGCGGTTCTCTCACCGGTCGACCTTTGTTGTACTATGACCGGGCGTACCATGCGCTGGGTACTATGTCCTGAGTTCCGGGGAGGGCGTGTTGACCGAAAAATTATCCGAACTCGAAAAAAAACAACTGTTGAAATTGGCTCGCCAGTCCCTTGAATGTGCCGTGCAGGGACAACCTTTGCCTTCCCTTCACCTGCCTGCCCTGACACCTGCCCTGCAAGCCATCGGCGCCAGTTTTGTAACCCTCACCCGTCAGGGTGAGCTGCGTGGCTGTATTGGCACCCTCGAGCCATCCAAACCCATGGCCTTGGATGTCTGCGAACATGCCGCCGCGGCTGCCCTGGAAGATTACCGTTTTCCTCATGTGCAGGTCCCAGAATTGGCTGAGATCAAGGTCGAGGTCTCCCGCCTGACCACTCCTCAGCCGCTCGAATATGATTCCACACAGGATCTGCTCGATAAACTGAGCCCGGGTGTGGACGGGGTCGTTCTGATGGATGGCTGGAAACGTGCCACCTTCCTGCCGCAGGTCTGGGAGCAGGTCAGTGGAAAAGAGGAGTTCCTGGCGCACCTGTGCTTCAAGATGGGGGTGGCGCGTGACCTTTGGCGAAGAAAACACCTGGATGTTTTGACCTACCAGGTGGAAGAATTTCACGAATAATTTTTTTTCTTAAAGAATTTCCGAATTTCCCCAAAAATTTACTACAGATCCATTTCAATCCTCGCAAGAGGTGAAATGCTCGTCTTCATTGGTCTGCCAGCTTTCATCCTGGGGCAAATGCATGTATTTAGCCAGCAGTGGATGCACCTGCTGGATCAGCTCTGCCATGCGCAGTGCCACCCGCCGGATGGAATAATGAGCGTTGGCTGCCGAACGCAGCTGGCAAAAATGATACGCCTCGCGCAGGTTCATGGTACATAAGACCCGCCGGTTATATCCGTTTGGAACGACATACGAGGCCACCTGCGGGTTCCATTCCGCCAGTTTTTCATAAGCAACTGCGGCACCCTGCATGGTGTGCCGGTAATTTTGCTCGAACCCGGCGTGCTTCATCTGGGCTGGTGTTGCAAATCCCAGCCGTGTGTTAAGTGCCTGTGCAGTCTGGGTCATCATACGGTGCCTTTTGAATTCGGCATAGGCACCCTGGTCCATTACTATGTCGAACGTATAACTGGCATATTCGAGTTCACGCAGGGGGATATCATAGCGGCTCAACTGCCCCAGCAGGTCTTCTGCCAGGCGGGTTCGCTCAGTCACATCCGCTGTTCGCACCTTTTGCAGGGCTGCTTCAAAAGCCATGTCTCCGAACCGGTACAGAACAGCTGCCAGAATACGGATCTCTCCATCCGGATCATACTCGACCAGCTGGCACCAATCTCCGACCGGTTGTACGGGATCCATATGAGAGTTGAACCGTCGGTAGGCAGATTCCAGGTGGGGCAGTGCATCGGCGTATTTCACCAGCGTTGGTGTCTCAGACTGGGCGACCTGCTTTATTTCCTCTCCCACTTGGCGCACCTCTGCCAATGGGTGCGAGAGCATTTTGCGGATGGCATTTTCCAGCACGCGGGCATTGGCGGTCATTCCCAGATTGGCGAGTGAAGCCGCTGGCAGCAGAAACCGGCACGAATCCACGTATTGTGAACGAATGCGCCGGTCGTACCCTTCCTCGGTTTCATTGGGGCGCATGGGGGACTGGTTCTCGATCAGCTGGCGCACCGGGGGTAAAGACTGCGCATAGGCATCAAAAAGCGCTTGACATGCAGATATGTAAACCTCCCGCAGGGGATGATCTTCCAGTTCAGGGGGGATCACAAAATCCTGACTACCCCATTTTTGATAACGGGTGGATTTTTCAGTATAGGATGCCAGCCGGTTGGATTCGATACTCTCCACCGCCAGGCGGGAGACATTTTCGATCGCCAGGTGCAGAACCGCATGTTCAGCCACCGAGGCATGCCCGTAACCCACCACCCATTTTTCATGGAAGCGTGCCGAGGATTCATCACTCAATTCCGAGGTGATCTCATGAAAGGATTCGGGAGATCGTGAGGTCTTGGCAAAAGCCACCGCGATGGTCTCCGGGCTTAATTCTTTTGGAGAAAGCAGGTAGATCTGGCGCTTGGGCATGGGGTATCCTTTTGTTTAATGCGATTGGAGAATATATAGACGAAAAACTCCCGCCAGTCAACGGGGGAGTGAATTTGCCATCAAATTATTTTCTTCTCCTGGTCAAGGATATTCCGAGACTGCTTGATATCTGTGTTAATTTGTGCGACCAGTGCTTCCACCGAGGGAAAGCGCTGCTCATCCCGCAGGCGTTGAACAAATTCGATGCGCAACTCCTGATCGTAAATGGATTCAGACCACCCCAGGATGTGCGTTTCCACGTGCGGAACCTGGATGCCGCTGGTAAAGGTCGGGCGTGTCCCGATGTTCGTGACCGCCGGCATGCGCCTGTCTGCCAGCCATGCCCAACAGGCATACACCCCGTTGGCGGGGATCAATTTGTAGGCAGGCACATCCAGGTTGGCGGTAGGGATATTTATGGTATGGCCGCGACCGTCCCCATGCACCACTGACCCTTGAACGGAATAATATCTGCCCAGGTCCAGGCTGGCTTTTTCAACTTTTCCCTGCCGAATATATTGGCGGATGCGCGTGGAGGAAATGACCCCGTTCAGATCGGAAACCGGCTCGACCGGCTCGACCGTGTATCCCAGTTGCCTGCCCAATGCGGTCAGATAGGGTACGTTCCCCTGGCGGTCGCGTCCCAGCGCAAAATCAAATCCAACCAGCAGCCTCCGCAGCCCAAGTTGTCGCGAGACCTCTTGCATGAAATCCCCGGCGCTGATCCTGGCAAAATCGCTGTCAAAATGCTGCAGGATGATATGTTCCACTCCCAGCGCGGTTAATAAAGAACTTCTCTCCTGTGGTGGAGACAACCATTTGAAATCCGCCTGTTTTCCCAGCACTTCTGCCGGGTGCGGTTCAAATGTCAGCACTGTGCTCGCCGTTGATTCAGCCTTTGCACCCTTCGTCAGCAATTCCAGCATTCGCTGGTGACCTCGATGGACACCATCAAATACACCAATAGCCAGCCAGGTTTTTTTAAGGCTGAGATCGTTCAGGGAAAGGATCTGGGTCACAGCGGATTTTTATTGACTGAATAAAAGGAGTGGCTCGCTCTTGCTTATGAAAAGAAGACCTTTTTAGGCTGCCATTCCAGTCCTGGCTCACCAGTCGCCTCGCTCCCAGGTGCGGTTTCAGCCGGCATCAGTTCCAGCAATGCCACCAGTTCCCCTGCCAGGCTGACCCCTCGCACCATTTGGGTCGTTGTTCCCGCGGCTGCCGGGATGCGGTGCCCGTGGCGGATCTCATCCACTTGCTCCGGGGTGAGCTCAACCCCTTCCCAGTCAGCCAGGGCTTCAGCTGCCGGGATCAGGTATTGATACCAGTTGCCGGCTGTGAAGGCTTCCTGCAGTTTCCGCAGAGGAGTCGCATCCCTCAGGCTGAATCGCCCGCTCTTGGTGCGCCGCAAGCCCACCAGGTAGGCACCACAGCCCAATGCGTTGCCGACATCGTTGGCAAGCGAACGCACGTAGGTTCCCGAAGAACAATGTGCATCGATCACCACTTCGGGCGGCGCCCATTCCAGAATCTCCAGGTGATATACCTGGATCTTGCGCGGCTCCAGGTTCACTTCCTCACCCTTGCGAGCCATATCATAAGCTTTCCTGCCATTCACTTTGATGGCGGAGTAGGCTGGCGGTGTTTGCTCAATTTCACCGATGAAGCTTTTCAAAGTTGTCTCAAACTGTTCTTCGGTTACCTTTAACGGTTCGATATTCTGCCGGGTGAAGCGACCTTCCCCATCATACGTATCCGTACTGCTTCCCAACCGGATGATAGCCTGGTAGCGTTTGTCTGATGCAGACACATACTCGCTCAAACGCACAGCCGGACCGATCAATACCACCAGCACACCTGAAGCACGCGGGTCAAGCGTCCCGGTATGCCCGGCGCGGCGGATGCCCGTCCCCTTGCGAATGACCTCGACTACATCATGCGAAGTGAGACCGACCGGTTTATCGACCACCAGGATCCCGGAAATGGCATTGCGAAGATCTTGACTTTCCATAAGAAATAGCCTCCTGTTTATTCCCCTTTTATTCACTCATTTTATTATGAGCAGAACTTATGCTGCAAAGAATGTTACCATAATGATGCCACAATTCTATCTCTTTTTTAAAATCTTGCCAGTCTCTGCCAGCACTCTTTCAATGATCTCATTAAGTTTTCCGGATATATCTGCCCCGGCGGCGGCTTTATGACCTCCACCGTTAAAGACCATGGCGATTTTTGACACATCCAGGTTGTTGTTTTGTGTTCGCCATGATATTTTCACCGTATCATTGGTTTGCTCAACAAATATGATGCTGATCTGACCCTCGTCGATCACAGACACCATGTTGATCAGGTCGGCATCATCGTTTCCCGAATATCCACTCTGGGTGCGGTCTTCCAGGGTCAGGGCAGTCCAGACGATGCCATTTTTGAAATGCAGGTTGCCGAGCCCGGCACCCCAGTAGCGGGCGGCTGCCATGGTACGTCTGACCAACCCCTGGTAATACAACTGACTTAGGTTTGCTCCCAGTTCCATCATTTCAGCTGCCTGGCGCAGGCATGTCGCCGTGGTGTTGAGCGTGCGGAACCCCAGCGTGTCGGTCACCAACCCGGTCAGCAGGTTGGCTGCCACCTCGGGTGTGATGGTCAATCCCCAGGCTGGTAAATGCTCCACCAGGATGGAAGACGTGGCGGGAGCTTTGGCTTCGATCAGATTGATCACCCCGAACGATCCGTTGGTCTGGTGATGGTCAATGACGATATCCGGATTTCCATAATTTTGCAGGGCGTTGCCCACCCGTTTGAGGTCCGAGCAATCCACCACGATGCTCAGATCCGCCTTGTTCCTCTGGGATTTTAGGATACGCTCGCAGCCTGGCAGGTGCCTGAAACTATTGGGTACTCCATCCGAAAGGACCATCTCCACCCTTTTTCCACTGGCGATCAGTGCCAATCCCGTTGCCAGCAGCGATCCGATCGCATCCCCATCCGGGCGGACATGCGAGACGATCAATACTCTTTGAGCAGCCTGCAGGCGCTCTTTAATGGATCTATCCAGTTCATTCGTCATGTCGGATCGAATTTAATAACCTTTCTATGTGATCTGCATTTTCAGGGGTTGGATCCCAATGGAAGCGAAGGCGCGGAAATGATCGCAGGTCTATGCGGGCAGACAGTTCCCTGCGCAGGAAACCGCTGGCATGCTCCAACCCTTCCAGAATCTCTTTACTGCGCACGGATCCTTCGATGCTGGATACGAATATATTGGCATAGGACAGTTCGCGATCCACGGTCACATCCGTGATGTTCACCTTTGCCAGGCGCGGGTCACTAATCTCCTTGATCAACATCTCAGAGAGTATTTCGTGAATGCGGTCTGCTATACGCTGTAATCGGACGGTCGATGGCATGATTTTCTTCTTCGGGGCTTTGCCTGGAACCTAATCTATCTCTTTTTTCTCGAGGACATAACATTCGATCAGGTCGCCCACTTCAATATCACTAAAGCTCTTGAAATGGATGCCGCATTCAAACCCTTGCCGGACCTCACGGACGTCGTCTTTTTCGTGTTTGAGAGAGGAGATCTCGCCCTCGTAAACGATGTCTTTGCCGCGATAAATATGGATCTTTCCGTTGCGGCGGATTTCACCTTCCCGCACCCGGCATCCGGCGATCTTCCCGATCTTACTGATTGGAAATACCTGCAAAACTTCTGCTTTGCCGATCACCTTCTCGGTGAATTCCGGATCGAGCATTCCTTTCAGGGCTTTTTCAATATCCTCGGTCAGGCGGTAGATGATCTCATACAGGCGGATCGAGATGCCTTCTTTTTCAGCCAGCCGGCGGGCAGAAACTTCCGCTTGGACGTTAAATCCGATCAGGATGGCTTGCGAGGCGGAAGCCAGCATCACATCGTTCTCTCCGATGTTCCCTGTGCCTGAGTGCAGCACGTTTACCGTCAGGTCACTCTGGCTGAGTTCCTTAAGTTCGTTGATGATGGGTTCAAGGGAACCCTGCACATCCGCCTTGATGATCAGGTTCAAGCTTTTGATCTCACCTGCCTGGTAGTTCGCAAACAGCTCTTCCAAAGTGGCTTTCTTTGGACCCGTGGCAGACTTTTTAGCCGCCTCCACTTTTTCCAGGATGGATTGGCGGGCTTCCCTGTCTGAGTCCAACACCTGGAACGGGTCACCTGCACTCGGCACATCGTTCAGCCCCATCACCGCCACCGGGACGGAAGGCCCCGCTGTTTGGATGGCATTGCCGCGAAAATCGAACATGGCTTTCAGTTTTCCGTGGGTCAGCCCTGCCACAACTACATCCCCTGTTTTCAAGGTGCCGTTCTGCACCAGCAGGGTGGCAATGACTCCCTTGGCTTTGTCCAGTTCCGCCTCTATCACGGTGCCGCTCACCTTGCCGTGCAGGTTGGCACGAATATCGGTATTGTCAGCGACAAGCAGGATGGCTTCCAACAGATCATTGATGCCGGTCTGCTGCTTGGCGGAGACGGGGACCACGATGGTCTGCCCGCCCCATTCATCCGGCACCAACCCCAGTTCACCCAATTGATGCTTTACCCGGTCGGGGTTGGCATTCGACTTGTCGATCTTATTGAGCGCTACGATCATGGGCACGCGGGCGGCTTTGGCGTGGGCAATGGCTTCCCGCGTCTGCGGCATGACCCCATCATCTGCTGCCACCACCAGCACAACGATATCTGCTCCCTGAGCGCCGCGGGCGCGCATTGCTGTAAAGGCGGCATGACCGGGTGTATCCAGGAAGGTTATGGCACGTCCCTTGTGTTCGATCTGGTAGGCACCGATGTGTTGCGTGATGCCACCGGCTTCACCTGCTGCAACGTTGGCATCCCGGATTACATCCAGCAGGGAAGTTTTGCCGTGGTCCACGTGTCCGAGGATGGTGATGACGGGCGGCCGGGCGGACAGGGTCTTTTCGTCCTCACCTGCAATGACCTTTTTCCACAGGGGCAGTTCGCCAGCCTCTGGCACCTCGACCTCATCCTGGGCTTCCAGGAAAGCATGAAATCCAAATTCCTCCGCAACGATCGCAGCAGTGTCAAAGTCAATCGTTTGATTGATGCTCGCCATGACCCCGTTGTTCATCAGGCTCTTAATGACCTGGATCGGGCTGGCTTCCACCCGCGCCGCCAGGTCACGTACGGTCAAATTCGCAGGAAGTTCAATTCGTTTGTTCCCATCTGTGCTCATACGACACCTCACATTCAGATTACGATGAGTCCAGGTCAGTGGATCTATTCTTTCTCCGCTTTGGAGAAACCTTCCTGACCTGCATCTGGTTCCCATTCCAGCCGGGCGTAATCCTTAACCAGATGTTTTCAGTGCCTGCTGAGCAAAGATCGAGGGCTTAATCTCGTGGACTCATGGTTGCCTGTTTCTTATTTCATCTCCGGCTGAGGCTTCATCTTCCGGTAGAGTTTTCATGAACTCTCCCAGGTGCTCCACATCAGCAGGTGTCAGGGTTACCTTAAGTGCCTGGGCGAGAGCCCCTTTCAGGCCTCTTTCCCAGCAGGAACGTTGATTATGTAAATATGCGCCTCTTCCTGCCAATTTACTGGTCGGGTCGATCACGATCCCTTCCGGTCTGCGCACCAGGCGGATGAGTTCCCGCTTTGCCAGCACGCGGCGACAGCCGATGCAGGTACGCTGAGGAGTATGCTTGGGGCGTTTGGCAGTTTTTCCAGTCACCTTCATTTTCCATTATTACCAGGGATGGACACAGCTCCCGGGAAGTTTATTCCCATTCTCCAACTTCTTCACCTTCACGCTTGTGTTTCTTGCGGGCAATGACCTGGTCTTTGTCGGGATCATATTCGATCTGGACATGTTTCTTCTTCTTTTTCTTCTTCTTATCCGATTCATCCTCTTCTTCCACCGGGACATTGACCGGTTTCAGCATATCCGGACGAAGGGTAAAGATCTCTTCCAGTGGTCTGCCTTCGACGACTTCCTCTGCGACCGCGATCGGTTCTTCTGCGACGGGTACAATTTCAGCGGTGGGTTTTTCAGACAGAGGTTCTTCAGTGGTTGCCGGCTCAAGAACTGCCGCGGTGGGTACTGCCTCGACCGCTGCTTCCTCCGGTTGCACCAGGGTTTCGACCGGTGCGACGGGCTCAGGCTCGGGGAATTTGAAGGTTTCGATCGCTGCCCGGATGGTTTCCATGGCTTTCGGCCCAATGCCCGAAATAGCGTGCACCTTCTCCGGGTCAAGGTTCATGATAAGCATCAGGTCACCGATCTTGTGCATTTCCGCTTCGGTCAGGATGGCATAAACGTGGTCCGGCAGACCCAGGGCTTCCAACTCGAGGGTGAAAGCGATCTCGGGAATGGAGGCGCGCGCCTGGGAAATGCGTTCATCCTCGGCAGCCTGTTCTGCCTGCTTGCGTTCCTCGGTGCGCTTCTCAACCCGGTCAACAAAATGGACCAGCGTCTGGTATTCCTCGGGTGTGATCGGGCGGCCTTCGCTTTTCTTCGCCAGGATCTCCATCACCTGGGGCAGGCTCTGGACGGCAGCCGGGATGGCTTCTGCCAGGGATGGGTCTGCCTGCAGTTTCGAAACGGCATCTCCCACGGCTTCGGGCAGGCTCTTGATGTCAATGCGCCAGCCGGTCAGCTTGGCAGCCAGGCGTGCATTTTGACCATCCCGCCCGATCGCCAGGCTGAGCTGGTCTTCCTGGACTACGACCGTGGCGGTCTTTTCTTTTTCTGACAGGTACACGCCGGAGACACGCGCCGGGCTTATGGCTTTTGAAATATATACAACCGGGTCGTTGTTCCATTCGATGATATCGATCTTTTCATCGTGCAGTTCCTTGACGATGGCCTGGATGCGCACACCGCGCAGACCCACGCAAGCGCCTACCGGATCCACTCCGGGCTGGGTGGCGAAAACCGCCACCTTGGCGCGTTGACCTGGCTCGCGTGAAATGGCGCGGATCTCGACTATGCCATGATAGATCTCAGGCACCTCGTTTTCCATCAGGCGGCGCAGGAAATTGCGGTGCGACCGTGAGAGAATGATCTGCGGACCGCGCGGGTTGTCTTTTACTTCCAGAACGATGGTACGGATGCGGTCATGCACCCTGAAACGCTCACCCGGGATCTTCTGGTTGGCCGGCATGACACCTTCCGCCTTCATGTCCAGCCCAATGGTGATGCCCTGGTTGTTGATCGCCTGGATCACCCCGCTGATGATCTCACCGACCTGTTTTTCGAAGTATTCAGATTGCACCTGGCGCTCTGCTTCGCGGATGCGCTGTTGGATGACCTGGCGCGCGGTCTGGGCAGCTACCCGTCCAAAATCCTTCGGAGTGCTGTCCACCACCACCATGTCGCCCAGGTTGGCCTCGGGATTGACTGTGCGGGCAACCTCCAGCGTGACCTCGGTGCGATCATCCTGAACGTCTTCGACCACTTCCTTCTCGGCGAAAATATTGATTTGACCAGTCTCGGGGTCGACTTTTGCTTCCACGTGCTGGGCATTGGAGGAGACCACCGAACGACGGTAAGCGGAGACCATGGCTGATTCTACAGCCTGTAAAATGATCTCTTTCGGCAGCTGCTTCTCTTCCAGAACTTCGTTGAAAGCCAAGGCAAACTCATTTTTCATCTTTAACCTGCTCCCAGGGAAAAACTATCCTTTACACGCAGAAAAGTGGGGGGCGCCCACTTTCCGGTGTCAGCGATATTGGTGTTACGTTCAGGATTTTAGCACAATTATCGGGACTGTGCAAGGGTGCACCAGGGCTGCATGATCCTGCCATTCTGTCAACGGGTATAATACCATTCATGAATAATCCCGACAAACAAGCCAGCCGCATCCAGTCCATGTTCAGCCGGATCTCCAGGCGTTACGACCTGATGAACCACCTGATGACGGCCGGGCAGGATTCCATCTGGCGCCGGGAAGTCATCCAGCGAGCCGGGTTGACGGCAGGCTTTCGCCTGCTGGACATCGGCACTGGCACCGGGGACCTGGTGCGTGAGGCTTTGCGTCAACAGCCTGCCTGCCGGGCGGTGGCGGCAGATTTCACCCTGGGTATGATGCAGGCTGGCAACCTGCGCGGACGCCTGGATTGGTGCGCGGCGGATGCTTTGATCCTGCCATTCCCGCCTGCAATTTTTGATGCGGTCGTCTCCGGTTTCCTGATGCGCAATGTCATGGATGTTAAAAAAGCCCTGCAGGAACAACATCGTATCCTCAGGAATGGTGGGTGTATCGTCATCCTCGACACCACCCACCCGTTTCGCAACCTGCTTTACCCGTTCCTCTGGCTTCACCTGCACCTGGTGATCCCTTTGCTGGGAGCGCTCATCACCGGTCAGCGCGCTGCCTATACTTACCTGCCGGAATCCACCGAAAAATTCTTGTTTGCCGAACAACTTTCCCAGGTCATGACGGAGGCAGGTTTCAAGCAGGTCGGTTTCCACCGCCGCATGCTCGGCACCATTGCCATCCACTGGGGGCAAAAATGACCCGCCTAATCTCGGATAAAGCCGCCCTGCGCGGGGAGCCATCTTACATCTGGCGGGCAGGGCAACAACGCCGCCTGGAAATGATCTTGAAAGCAGCCGGGGAACGAATACATGGACGGCTCTTGGACAATGGCTGCGGGCTGGGCATGTACGTTCAGCACCTGCAGGTCTACGGTGGTCAGGTGTTTGGATTGGAATTCGAATTGGATAGGTTGCTGACCGCAAAAAAGATCTCATCCTTGCTGATTTGTGCAGCCGGCGAACACCTGCCTTACCCGGCAGACACCTTTGACCTGGTGCTCAGCCACGAAGTGCTTGAGCATGTTCTCGATGACCGACTGGCAGTGACCGAGATCCTGCGCACTCTCAAACCGGGTGGACGCCTGCTGTTGTTCGTGCCCAACCGCGGCTACCCGTTCGAGACCCACGGCATCTACTGGAGGGGTGGTTACCATTTTGGGAACATCCCGCTTGTCAATTACCTGCCACGCCGTTGGCGGGATCGACTGGCGCCTCATGTGCGTGTTTATTCCCGCAAAGACCTGGCGTGTTTGTTCGCTGGTTTGCCGGTGCAGGTGATCGAACGCACCGTCCTTTTTGGGGCGTATGACAATATCATTGAGCGTTATAAATTATTGGGGAAATTATTGCGGCGTATCCTGCAGACCCTGGAAAAGACCCCCTTGCGCATTTTTGGTCTGTCCCATTTTTGGGTGCTGGAGAAAATATAGATACAAAAGACAAAATATACTGATCGAACCTATTGTGGTTACTCTTGTGAAAGAAATTATTTCAATGTAGTAAAAAGGAGGCGCACAAGATTGGAAAAAAGAAGGAATGGGTGCACCTCAACCACAGTAATATAAAAAAGGATTAAAGAAAATGCTGGAGTCCGAAATAATCATACGAAATGCTGAGGATATGGATATCCCGAGAATTATCGAGCTCTGGAAAGAACACCTTGACTATCATGCGAAATACGATTCGTTTTTTGAAAGAGCAGAAGGATCCGAAACCGGATTTCAGAAATATTTAACCGATAATTTGGCGAATATTGGTCTATATATAGCAGAAATTAATAGCAAAATTGTTGGATTTATTCTCTTAGAGATTGAGATTCGACCGCCCTGTTTTGTTAATAGAAATTTTGGAATGATTTCAGATATTGCAGTTACAAAAGAATTTAGGTTTAGAACAATCGGAAAGCAATTGCTTAAGCACGCGTTACCATGGTTTAAAGAGCGAAATATTAATCGAATCGAGACTCGCATTCTGGTTGCCAATCCCTCAGCAACAGCATTCTGGAGTTCAGCGGGATTCAATTTATATATGAATTGCTCTTATTTACAGATTTAATGAAGGGAATAAGTGTTCATTCCAAACTCATCTCATATGGAAACCTTAAGGAGACAAAACAATATACCTTAGTGGATACCATCTGAGTAGCATTTCGAGAACATGCAAATTGCACATCTCCAGAATGGTAAGTCTCACAACTGCTTCAGCGGATTGATACAGGTGTAATATTATTATTCATGTGAAGTCAGTAAATCAATTCGGCGAATCCTTAAAGTCATAGATGCCCTCCCGTATGGCCCACTTGCGTCCACAGCCCAGGCAGGCTAGGGCTTCTGAATGCTCTTCCAGGTTGGGACTCCCACACTCCGGGCATTTGAAAAAGGTTCCTGCGGCGGCGGGTTGCCCGGCACCGATCGCCAGGCTGCGGGTGAACACGCTCGGTGAGAGCTGCCACCAGTCCCCGCTCAAGCTTGCCAGCGAATCCATCCACGCCAGCAGAGTGGATGGGAAGATCCGTTTCAATGCCCCCAAGCGAAAATGGGATACGGTCAGCTGTCGTTCTAGTTTGAATTTGCTTTCTTTCAACCAGGCACGCACTGCCTGCGGGTGGAAATCAAAATTTAATGCTTCAAATTCCACCGATTCGAGTGTATACGGACTCCATGTCTGGCGCTTCAACGCATACCGCAGCATGGCTTTCAGGTTGTGCTTGTTGGCATATTCCAGGATGAAAACCGCCCCTGCCTGCAATACATTGTGCACCCGGTGGAGTGCCAGCGGGGCATCTGCCATGTGGTGCAGGGTGCGGATCATGGTGGCAGCATCGAACAAACCATCCACGAATGGCAGACGGTAGATGTCTGCCGCCACATAAATGTAATGCTCGCTCCGTCCCAGTCGGGATTGGGCTTGCTGAAGTTGGGTGCGTGAATAGTCCAACAGCACCACCCGTTCAAAACCGGTGTAGCGGGGTGTGTTCCGTCCGGCTCCCGCCCCCAGTTCAAGCAAAAGTTTTCCGCTTCTGGGTAGAAGCCTTTTGAGTGCAATGGCTTCCGCATGGTCTTCGTATTCCCTTGCGCCTTGCCCCCAGAAGGATTCCTGGTAATCGGAGCCTTCGTAATCGCAGACAGGCGGATTAGTCATGCGCCTCGTAGCCGCGCCCGATGCCCAGGTAACTGTAACCCAGGCTGTGCATGTACTCCGGGTTGTAAATGTTGCGTCCATCCAGCAATACGGGTTGCCTGAGCAGACCGCGGATGCGCTCCAGGTCCAGGTTCTTGAATTCATTCCACTCGGTGACCACCATCAGGGCATCACAGCCCTCTGCCATCCTGTACGGGTCATCCATCATTTCGACCTCTGGCAGCAGCAGGCGTGCATTTTCCATGGCGATCGGGTCATATGCCCGTACCCTGGCGCCGACTGATACCAACTCCCGGGCGATGTCCACCGCCGGGGCATCCCGCATGTCGTCTGTGTTGGGCTTGAATGCCAGTCCCAGCAACCCGACGATCTTTCCGTTCAAAGTGCCCAGCATCTTCTCCATGCTTTTCACCACCTGGTGGCGGCGGTCGTCGTTGATCTCCATAACAGCGTTGAGCAGTTGCGGATGGCGCCCCTTCTCTGCAGCCATGTACGCCAGCGCCTTGACATCCTTGGGGAAGCACGAACCTCCCCAGCCCAGTCCGGCATCCAGGAAGCTGGAACCGATGCGCTTGTCATAGCCCATTCCGGCGGCAACTTCTTTAACATCCGCCCCCAGCGCTTCGCAAATATTGGCGATCTCATTAATGAAGGATATCTTGGTCGCCAGGAAGGCGTTGGAGGCATACTTGATCATCTCAGCAGTGCGCAGGTCGGTGATGATGATCGGGGCGCGTAAAGGCAGGTGCAGTTGCGCCACCTTTTCTGCGGCTTCCCGGTCAAGCGATCCCAGCACGGTACGGTGGGGCTGCATGAAATCGCCGATGGCTGCCCCCTCCCGCAGGAATTCCGGGCAGGACACCACCGCGAACGGGATGGGTTTGGGCTGGGTGTGTGAGATGATGTCCGCCACCCAGTCGCCGGTGCCAACCGGCACCGTGGATTTGTTGACCACCACCAGCGGGGCGGTCATGTTTTCAGCGATCGAACGGGCTGCCGAAGCCACGTACTGCAGATCTGCTTCACCGTTCACCGCAGACGGGGTGCCCACGGCAATGAAGGCGAATTCGGCGCCCTGTACGGCTTCGGCGAAGGAAGTGGTAAAGGATAATCGTCCGGCGCGCACGTTGCGTCGCACCAGTTCGTCCAGTCCCGGTTCATAAATGGGCATGATATTCTTCTTCAAGCCTTCTATCCGGCTTTCATTGATATCCATGGCGATGATCGAGTTCCCCAGGTCGGCAAAGCAGGCACTCGTCACCAGACCGACATAGCCGACGCCAATTACACAAATTTGCTTCATTAAATGGTTCCCTTTGGTTAATATCTACATGGTTGTGCTTGACCTAATATACCAGAAAAATTCTCCGATGGACTGGGACTGTGTCGAACAGATTTTATAATCTCCCGGCGGCATACTTCTTGAATACCTCTTCCGGCAGTGCCTGCCAGTCGGGCAGTTGCGTAGCCTGCTCAGCCCAATTCTCCTTGCCGCTCCATGACTCGATCTCCACCGCATACACACTGGTGCGAGCCAGTTCCTTCTCCGTGATCGGGCGGTAATCCCTGCCTGGCGTCAGGTCGGGGAAATATTTAGCCAGGAGACCGTTCATCCCCCGCCGGCGTTCATCGTCATTTTCAAGGATGCGTGTCCTGCCAAATACCATCACCGAGCGATATTGCAGACCGAACTCGAGAGCCGTGTTGGCTGGCAGCAGGCGACCGAATTCGCTGACCTCCACCCCCACCTTGGGAAAATTTTCCAGGTTCGAGCGGATCCTCCCTGTCCGGTTGGAATGGATGATCAATTGATGGAATTCCTCATCGAACCAGTAATTGGTCGGGGTGACGAAGGGTTGGTCAGCGGATAGATGTGCCACATGGGCGATCTGCCCGTTGTGCAGGAACTTGCGGATCCAGGCTTCATCCCGCTGGTGTTCGGGCAGCCGTTGAAATTCGCTCGGTGCGGCTTTTTGATAATCCCTGCTGAATTGCTTGCTGGAACCCTCCCAATAGTCCTTCATCAGATCGCTTGCCCAGGCTGGCTGACGTACTTCGCCCCGTGGCAGGAATTCCCGCATGACCGGTTTGATATCGATCACCGGGCTGCCATCCAGGGCATCCAAACCCTCCACTGTCACTGTCCGGCTGGTGTGCCCAATGATGCGCACGATGGTCGCTCCCAGCCGGTTGGGACGGTTCCTGCCGCGCTGTGCCAGGATGCCCACCCTTGGATATTCCGGGTTGTCGCGCGGGTGCCTGGCGCCGGTTTCGATGTCACGCTCTTCGACCCGGTCAAAGAAAAAGATCACTTCGGCGTGTGAGAAATCCTCCAGACCGCTCAGGGCTTCATCCTGCAGGGGATCCAGCAGTTCAATGACGGATACCCTGTTGCTCCAGTTTTTATCCGGGCTCTCGTCTTGATTCCTTACCACGCCGATCGGGGAAATGTTGAATGACATATCCTTCTCCTGTTTGACACTGATCTTGCTCAAAGAGGGAAATTCTTCCGGGTGGTCCATGATCCCCGAGTCTGAGGCATCTTTTCAGGTCATTTACACTATACAACAGGTTTTGAGGACTGGCAAAGGTTTTTTACGCCATCTTTCAAAAGCGTGAAAATCCTGATATATTCACCGTTAAGGTTTTTTTAATCGATGCGGATCCTCTTTTATGCCGACGGACGTTCACCCACCACCCTGAACTGGCTGCGCTACTGGCTTGAGCGGGGAGACGAAGTGCACCTGGTCTCATCCTATCCCTGTCAGCTGGTCGCCGGGCTTGCCTCTCAGTGCGTGGTTCCGGTGGCATTCTCAAGCGCAAAGACTTCCGCCTTGGATGCCCGCTCAAAACGAGCCGGGCGGGGTGGTGCACGCGGCCTCCGACTCAGGCAATTCGTTCGGCAGGTGCTGGGTCCAATCACCATTCCTGCCGCCGGCCGCGCTTTGCACCTTGCTGTCAGCTCCGTCCAGCCAGACCTGGTACATGCCATGCGCATCCCCTATGAAGGCATGACTGCCGCCTCAGCCAGTCTGGATGTCCCCCTGCTCATATCCGTCTGGGGCAATGATTTTACACTGCACGCCCGCTCTTCCCCCTGGATGGGAACCTGGACGCGGCGTACCATGCGGTCAGCCCGGGCATTGCATGCCGACTGCCTGAGAGATCAGCGTCTCGCCCGGGATTGGGGATTTAATAAAGACCTGCCGACATTGATCATCCCGGGCAATGGGGGCATCGATCCGGCTATTTTCCATCCGCCCTCTGAACCTGTCGACCAACCTGTTGTGATCAACCCACGCGGCTTTCGTTCCTATATTCGCAATGACATCTTTTTTCGATCCATCCCGCTGGTATTGAAGCACATCCCCCAAGCTCGCTTTCTGTGTCCCTCCATGGCAGATGAACCCCTGGTGGAAAATTGGGTCTCCCGGCTAGGCATCACCCATGCCGTTCAGCTTTTGCCCGCCCGTTCCCATGCCGCCATGGCTGATATCTTTCGCTCTGCCGCAGTGCTGGTCTCCCCCAGCGTCCATGATGGAACACCAAACTCGGTATTGGAGGGCATGGCGTGCAATTGCTTCCCGGTGGCAGGTCGGCTCGAATCCTTGCAGGAATGGATCACCCCTGGGCAGAATGGATCCCTGGTCGATTCGGCGGATCCTGAGTCCCTGGCGAATGCCATCCTGTCCGCACTGACCGATCCCGGTCTGCGTGCCAGGGCTGCTGTTTTAAACTCAGCCATCATAATTGAACGAGCCCTGTATGCCCCGTGTATGGCGAGGGCAGCGGACCTCTATCGCCTATTGATCACGAATTAGGATCGAGGCGGACAAAAACCCCTGGAAACCCTTTCTTAAAATAAAAACACCCCATCCTCCTGCGCGATCAAGCGCATGATGGGGTGTTTCCTTATCTGATGCTTTTCCTTCAGAAATGGCTTACTGCTTGGGGCTGCGCAGAGTCTCCAGCCGCTCCTGCAGTTCGATCCTGCGCGTGCCGGCTGCCTGGCGGATCTCTGAGCTGATGCTATCCGCCCGTTCACGGATCTGGTCACGCAATTCCGGTCCGGATTCTGGTGCGAACAGCAGGGCGATGGTTGCTCCGACCAATCCGCCCAGGATGATACCCATGAAGAAACTGATTGTACGTCGCATTGTATGATCTCCTGTACACACTTGAACATCACAAAGGTGTCTTTGTGTAGATAACCACCTCCATTATAGGTTAAAACTCAGGTTGCGGGAAGATTGCAATCCAATTCCCTCCAGAAAAATAGATTGCCATCCAGCCTGTTTTGTGGAATAATAGCGTTACCGCGTGTATCCTTGTGAACATGACGGTCTATGATCTCAAAATTGTGCCTGTCGGGTCGCGTAATCAATTTCCCGACCAATTGGCCCCTACCCTTGAGGAGGGTACCATGTCCACCATTTCTCCCGTTTCAATTCTAGCAACCGATCGCAAGAAGGTTACCACCCGCACGCTCCAGCAAAAAAAAGAGCGCCGCGAGCTGATTTCTGTTCTAACAGCCTATGATTATCCCACTGCCCTGGCGATGGACAATGCCGGCGTGGATTCCATCCTGGTGGGTGACTCGTTGGGAATGGTCGTGCTGGGCTATCCGAACACCCTGTCCGTCACCATGGAAGATATGCTGCATCACTGCCAGGCGGTGGCACGCGGCGCCCGGTTCGCCCTGCTGGTGGGTGACATGCCGTTCATGTCCTACCAGGTCTCCGTGCCGGAGGCTGTCCGCAATGCCGGACGTTTCCTGCAGGAAGCCGGCATGGATGCCATAAAACTGGAGGGTGGGCGTGACCGGCTGGATGCCGTCCGTGCCATTGTAGGCGCAGGCATTCCGGTCCAAGGACACATCGGTCTCACTCCACAATCCGTGCACCAGCTGGGCGGCTTCCGCCCCCAGGGGCGCACAGCCCAGGCTGCCCGACTGCTGCTCGAAGATGCCGAACTGCTCCAGGATGCCGGTTGTTTCAGCCTCGTCCTCGAATCTGTTCCGGCACGCCTGGCTGAATTGATCTCCTCCCGTCTGAGCATTCCGACCATCGGGATCGGTGCCGGCGTGCATTGTGACGGTCAGGTCCTGGTCACCCATGACCTGCTGGGGTTGTTTGACCGTTTCACCCCCAAATTTGTACGCAAGTACGCCAATTTCCATGCCGAAATGTCGCGCGCATTTCTGGAATACATCGCCGACGTCGAGGAATCAAAATTCCCATCTGCCGAGCACAGCATCGAAATGCCTGATGAAGAGTGGGAAGCCCTGCTAAAAATGGTGTGAGCATGCCAGATTCCATCCTGATCGCTGGCAGCGGAGCCCTGGCAACCCTGTTCGCCGCCCGTCTGTCCGCTGCAGGCAACCCAGTAACCATGTTCGGCACCTGGTCGCAGGGCTTGACTGCATTAAAGGCACACGGTGCCATTCTGGTCAGACCGGATGGTTCGGAAGTTGCCCACCCCGTCCATGTGCTGGCAGAGACACCTGCTGTTAAATTCCAGCATGCCCTGGTTCTGGTCAAGTCCTGGCAGACCGAACGGGTTGCCGTTCAATTGGGGGAATTCCTCGATCGCGATGGTCTGGCTATCACCCTGCAGAATGGGCTGGGCAACCGCCAAATCCTTTCCAGCCTGCTGGGGGCTGAACGCGTTGCCCAGGGGGTGACCACGCTTGGTGCGACCCTGCTCGCGCCGGGCAAGGTTCGCCTGGGGGGGGACGGACCTCTCTCCCTGGAAGTCCATCCCCGCCTGGATGCGCTGGCAGGTCTGCTGGAGCGGGCTGGTTTCCAGGTGCATCTCGTCCCGGATGCCAACTCTTTGATCTGGGGAAAACTTGTCATCAATTCCGCCATCAACCCCCTCACCGCCATCCTGCGCCTTAAGAACGGCGAACTGCTTCAAAATCCTGCCGCTAAGCGATTAATGGCAAACCTGGCGCTTGAAACCGCCACCCTGGCTGCCCGGCAGGGTATTTCCCTGCCCTTCCCGGATCCGGTCGCGGCAGTAGAAGAGGTCGCCCGTTTGACCGCCGACAATCTTTCGTCCATGCTGCAGGATGTAATGCGCTCTGCACCCACCGAGATCGATGCCATCTGCGGAGCCATCCACAACCTGGGGGATTCTCTGGGGTTCCCAACCCCTTACAACGGTTGCATGTATCGCCTCGTCCAGGCAATTTCCCCATCCTGAAACCCCTTTTTTAAAACAACTTTCCAGTAATACCCATAAAATGGTAAGATTGGGATTAATTACACAATTTGTCGGAGGCTGTCATGCGTAAGTGGTTCTTGGTTTTAACATTAATGGCAATTTGCCTGGCACCTGTTGGAGTGCAGGCACAGGCAAATATCCGTTTTAGTACAGTTCTGGTCGACATTCAGCCGGATTATGATAAACCCAGCGTCCTTGTCATCTACCATTACACCCTGGCAGATGATGTGGCGCTGCCTGCCAGTCTTGAACTGCGCATCCCGGTTCAGGCAAAAAACAGCATTAATGCAGTGGCAGTTGCTGATTCGAGCGGTAACCTGGTTCTGGAGAGCTACACCACCAGAGAATCCGGGGATTGGACCATCATTTCCTTGCAATCCACAAGTCGGAACATCCGGGTTGAATACTACGATGCCTATCTCAAGGATGCAGATACACGCTCCTATAATTATGTCTGGTCTGGCAATTACCCGGTGGATGCTTTTTCAGTGAGTTTTTTACAGCCGCTCGACTCAACCGCCATGACGTTCGTCCCAGACCTGGGCGCTGGCACGGTCGATGCTAATGGATTGACATATTACCTGTCTGCGATCGGCGCATTGAAAGTTGATAAGAATTATTCATTGCATTTTGATTATAAGAAGACCACCGACCGCTTGAGTGCTTCCGTGCAGACCGTTCAGCCCACCGGGCCAGTAGGTTCGACCTTTGTGAGTATTTTGGCAAAGAACCTGAACCTGATCCTGGGAGTTTTGGTCATCTTGCTGGTTGTAGCCCTGCTCGTTGGGATTATTTTTTGGAGAAAGGACCGCAAGAGATCCTCCGGGGATTCCAGGAAGCGCCATATCTCCACTGCGAAAAGAGGGAACCTACCCGGGGATGTCTACTGCAACCAGTGTGGAAAACGTGCCCAACCCGGGGATGTATTCTGCCGCACTTGCGGTACGCGCATCCGCCGGGAATAACATCCATTCGTCTGATTATATGGATCATAAGGTGAACTGACCTTGCCTCTCCCGTTCAACACGATCATTTTCTTCTTTTACGGCCTGGCTTTTTTTAGCATGGGCTTGCTTGTGATGATCGAAGGGGGACGGGCTTCAGACCTGCGCCTGAGACGTGCCTTGCGCCCCCTGGCAGCATTTGGCATGGTGCAGGCTGTCCATGAGTGGTTGGATATCTACAACGAGATTGCCATCCTGCTCGGGCAGACCGCACCTCCGTATATCCGAGCTCTGCAAATGGCGATGCTCACCTTTTCATTTCTTTCCCTGGCGGCATTTGGAAGTTACCTGATCACCACCAAACCAAATGCATGGCGGTTGATGCTGCTGATCCCTCTCGGGCTTGAAACCATCTGGGCTTTTGGCATCCTGATCCTGCGCAGTCATTTTCCTGTTTCGGAATTGTGGAACGTGGGGGATGTCTGGACGCGCTACTCCCTCGCCATCCCTGCCGCAGCCCTGGCTGCCGGGGGATTGATCATCCAGCAACGGGTTTTCAGGCAATCTGGTTTGGTCTCCTTTGGCAGGGACAGTCTATGGGCTGCCGTGGCTTTCGCCTGGTACGGGATTGTCGGTCAGATATTCACTCAAAAAACCTCCTTGTTTCCATCCAACATCATAAACCAGGACCTTTTCCAAAGTGCCTTTGGCTTCCCGGTCCAGTTGTTCCGGGCTGCCATGGCAATTCTGGCATCCATATTCGTCATCCGCTTTTTGCGATCTTTTCAAGTGGAATTCGATCGAAAACTTGCCGGTCTGCAGGATGCCCGCCTGAAGGAAGCGGAACAGCGTGAAGCCTTGCGCGGGGAATTGTTCAAGCGGGTGGTCTCTGCCCAGGAATCTGAACGACAGAGGATCGCGCGCGAACTGCATGATGAGACCGGTCAGGCTCTGACCGCCATTGGCATGGGTTTGCGCGGTCTGGCGACCGCCCTTAAATCCAACAATGCGTCCGGTCGGGCTCAGGAAACCCTGCATCACCTCGAAGGCTTGACAACCCATTCCCTGACTGAACTCCAGCGTTTAATCGCCGATCTGCGTCCATCCCACCTGGATGACCTGGGACTTCCAGCTGCCTTGCGCTGGTATTCCAATGTCATTCACGAACGATCCGACTTGCACACCCAGGTGGAGATCCGCGGGGAGGAGCAGGTTGTCACTCCGGCTGTAAAGACCGCCCTGTTCCGTATTGTTCAGGAGGCTCTTACCAACGTGGTTAAACACGCGGTCGCAGACAATGTAAAGATCTATATGACCTATGAAGCAGACGGGGTCAGCGTCAAGATCATCGATGACGGGCAGGGTTTTGAACCGCAATCCAATTTTCCAGGTCAGCGGATTTCCTGGGGGTTAAAGAATATGGAGGAACGTGCCAACCTGCTTGGCGGGAGGTTTACCATAAAATCCCATCCCGGAGCCGGCACGAGTGTGGAAGCTTATATCCCGTATGCAGCGATGGAGACGGAGGTGTTGGATGAAAATACGCCTGTATCTGGTTGATGATCACCAGGTCGTTCGGACTGGTTTGCGCATGCTGCTGGATAATGAAGAGGATGTACACATCGTCGGCGAAGCCGGCACTGCCCGGGAAGCCATAGAGGCTGTTGAGAAACTAAAACCGGATGTGATCCTGATGGATATAGGCTTGCCGGATATGTCTGGCATCGAAGCCACCCAAAAGATCAAGAGTGCCCACCCGGAAATGGCGGTTGTGGCTCTCACCATCCATGAAGATGAGGAATATTTCTTTCGCATGCTGGACGCCGGTGCCAGCGGGTATGTCCCCAAACGGGCAGCTCC
>Ga0315286_10000390_pt1 | contig 36233 bp, 35 predicted proteins | sample YL17G10_0_MG_FD_205038 | JGI IMG/M metagenome (GOLD analysis project Ga0315286, IMG submission 205038) | Sediment microbial communities from Yellowstone Lake, YNP, Wyoming, USA - YL17G10_0 | ecosystem: Environmental > Aquatic > Freshwater > Lake > Sediment | place: USA: Wyoming | collected...
AGAAGGAAGAAGAGGAAATTAAAAGCCCGTGGGCGGGAAAAGAGCTGAACAAGCGCCAGAAAAGGGCATTGCAGTTCATAACCGAACACGGCGCGATAACGAACAGGGAATACAGGGAAGCGTTCAACGTCTCGCACAAGACAGCACATATCGAGATGACGCTTCTTTCCGAGAAAAAACTAGTTGAGGCCCAGGGAGCCGGAAGGAACACCCACTACGTTCTTCCGCCTCAGTGATCACGATCCAGGATGCTTGATTTAGAAAGGGATAATGTTAAATTGAGAAAGCCCATATTCGCCGGAAACTGGAAGATGCACAAGAACATACTTGAATCTGTCGCAACAGCCATCGATCTTAAAGCCAGGGTTTCCGGAATATCCGACAGGGAAATAGTGGTTTGCCCCGTTTTTACCTCGCTTAAATTTGTTTATGACGTGCTTGCTAATTCCAATGTTAAAGTGGGCGCCCAGGACATTTTCTGGGAGGAAAAAGGCGCTTTCACCGGCGAGATATCCCCTTCCCAGATAAAGGACACGGGCTGCGCCTACGTTATTATCGGCCACTCCGAAAGAAGGCAGTTCTTCCATGAGACGAACGATACCGTCGGCAAGAAGGTACTTGCTGCATTAAAGGCGGGGCTAACCCCTATCGTTTGCGTCGGCGAACTTCTTGCAGAACGGGAATCGGGAAAAGCATTCGCCGTAAATGAAAAGCAGCTAAAGGAAGGGCTCAGCTGCCTTTCAAAAGAGCAGGCGAAGCTGATAGTAATAGCTTACGAGCCTGTCTGGGCCATAGGCACCGGCAAGGTCGCCACTCCGGCGCAGGCGGAAGAAGTGCACATATATATAAGGAAGACCGCTGCCGTCATGTTCGGCCAGGATGTTGCCGACGGGATAAGGATACTTTACGGCGGGAGCGTCAAGCCCGAGAACATCTCCGACCTCATGCGTCAGAAGAACATTGACGGCGCGCTGGTCGGCGGGGCCAGCCTCGAGGCCGACTCTTTCATCAAGATCATCAAATACTAGCCCTTCGATCGAACTCGGGGCAAGAAAGGGAGATTTAAATGGTAAAATTCACTGACCTCGGCCTTGTTAATACAAAGGAGCTGTTCAAAAAGGCTTTTTCAGGAGGTTACGCGGTACCTGCTTACAACTTCAACAACATGGAACAGCTTCAGGCGATAATGATGGCTTGCGCCGAAACGAATTCCCCCGTGATAATACAGGTAAGCAGCGGCGCAAGAAAATACGCTAACGCGACACTTCTTAGGTACATGGCGCAGGGCGCGGTCGAGATGACAAGGAAGGACCTTAAAAGCAACATCCCCATCTGCCTCCACCTGGACCACGGCGACACTTTCGATCTATGCGTGTCATGCGTTGAATACGGTTTTTCTTCCGTCATGATAGACGGAAGCCACCTTTCCTATGAAGAGAACGTCGCACTGACAAAAAAGGTAGTTGAATACGCGCATAAATACGACGTCTCCGTTGAAGGGGAATTAGGAGTTCTTGCCGGCATAGAGGACGCGGTCTCGGCAGAAAAACACACATACACTCGACCCGAGGAAGTCCAGGATTTCGTTTCAAAGACCGGTGTGGATTCGCTTGCGATATCCATCGGGACTTCGCACGGCGCTTTTAAATTCAAGCCGGGAACAAAGCCGGAGATAAGGCTCGACATACTCCACGAAATAGAAAAAATGATACCGGGCTTTGCGATAGTCCTCCACGGCTCTTCTTCCGTTCCGCAGGACCTTATAAAACAGATAAATGCAGCGGGCGGTAAACTGAAAGATGCCATCGGCATCCCCGAATCACAATTGAGGGAAGCCGCAAGATCCGCCGTCTGCAAGATAAACATCGACTCCGACGGCCGCCTCGCAATGACGGCTGCCATAAGAAAAGCTTTTATTGATAAGCCGGAAGAGTTTGACCCGAGGAAATATCTTGGTCCGGCTCGCGACGCTCTGAAGGAGCTGTACAAACACAAGAACATAAATGTCCTCGGAAGTGCCGGGAAAGCATAAGAAGTACACGAACAACAGCGGAGCTTAACTCTGCCGTTGAGTTAGGGAAAGACATGCCACTGAAAAATGATCTCATAAAGATGGAAAACAATAATTCTCCGTTTGAGGAGAATATCCGCAAGATCAAGGTCCCGGTCTTTAAAAGATTCCTTAGCAATAGCAAGTTGGCCCCTCTGTCATTTGAGCCGACAGGCAAGACTTTAGAGACGAAAAACAGTGCGGCCGTAGCTAAAGCGTTCACTGAAGTTGTTGGTGCGAGTTCGAATAAATTACTCTCCGGCTCTAAAACTAATAAGAAACCGGCTAAAGGTAAACGCGTTGCCGTATTGTTCTCCGGCGGCCCGGCGGCCGGCGGTCACAATGTGATTGCAGGACTCAAGGCCGTTCTGGGCAAGAACAATACATTACTTGGAGTTAAAGCCGGCCCTAAGGGGCTCTTGGAAGGTGATCTTTTTAAGATCACTGACGAAGCCGTAAAGCACATCATGAATACCGGCGGTTTTGACTTTTTGGGCTCGGATCGCACTAAGATAAAAACCAAGGATCAGTTCCAGAAAGTCAAAAATGTTTGCGAGAATAACAAACTGGATGCGATAGTGATCATCGGCGGAGATGACTCCAATACTAACGCTGCTGTGCTGGCTGAGCATCTCTATGGCAAAGTTCAGGTGATCGGCGTTCCTAAAACCATTGACGGCGATCTTCAAGTTGGCGATCTATTGCCGGTCTCGTTCGGATTTGACACCGCGACCAAGATCTATTCCGAGATGGTTGGCAATATTCTGCAAGACACGCCATCTTCCCGTAAGTACTGGCACTTTATCAAGCTGATGGGCCGCGCCGCTTCGCACGTAGCCCTGGAGGTCGCACTGCAGACCCGTCCGCCGGTCTGCTTGATATCTGAGGAGATCGCCCAGATGAGATCTTCTTTGGGTGAGATCATTGATTCGATCGCTCGGATCGTTGTTGCCAGGGCAAAGAAAAAGATCAATCATGGAGTTGTGCTTATCCCGGAAGGTATCGTTGAGTTTATCCCGGAAATGAACGTTTTGATCTCTGAGTTGAATGACGCTTTGTCTCATTATGACCGGAAGGAAGCCGTGTCCCACATATCCGCGGCCGGTGCGCAATTATTCAGGTCCTTACCTGAATATATTCAGAAGATGTTGCTGGCTGAAAGAGATGCTCACGGCAATCTGCAGGTTTCTTTGATCCCAACCGAGCGCTTGATCATTGATATGGTCGCCCGCCGCGTAAAAGAGATCGACCCGGACGTTAAGTTCAACACGCTGAATCACTTCTTTGGTTATGAAGGCCGTTGCGGAGCGCCCTCTTTATTTGATGCCGCTTACACTTACAACCTGGGTTTGATCGCCGGCTCTCTGATCCTGGACGGCAGAACCGGCTACATGGCTGCTTTGACCGACCTGGACAAAGGCGGTAAAGCTCTGGGGATACCTTTGACAGGATTGATCCATGTTGAGCGCCGTCATGGCAAAGATGAAATGGTCATCGAAAAAGCACTGGTCAGAACAGATTCTCCGGCTTTCAAATTCTTTGCTTCGCGGCGTGAGGATTGGGCCAATGAAGACAGGTTCACATCTCCCGGCCCGCGCCAACTATGGGGGCCAACAGCCAAACAGGTCCCGATATCTGTTGCTTTAAATCAGGGCTATAAAAGCTTGAAATTCACCCTATAAAGAAAGGTTTTCTTCGGCTAACCTTTGGAGCCTGAGAGTGAAACTCTCGGCTCCTGGAACCGCGACTTTTAGTCGCAGGTTCATTGCTCTTCTTTCAGCTCTTTCCTGAGGATCTCTTTTCTCACGGGCCTCTTCTTTGATTTGTTCTTCTTTGAAGGGATGACCTGGGTAGAGACCTTTCTTGTGGAAGGCAGTCCCCACATCCTCATTTTCGGAACGTTCCTACTTCGCTGACGCACCATGTGGAACATCCCCGTTAAATTCGTACATCACGGCTATTTCGTTGCACTCATCAGGGAACTTTATGCAGTGTATGCATTCGCCCCAGATCTTCTGGGGAAGTCGCCTTTTCTGTATAGTCTTGAACCCCAGCTTGTTGAAGAAGTCCTTTATTAAAGTGAGAGCGAAAACTTTTTTGATGCCCAGTTCCTTTGCTTCGCGGAGGCATTCTTCGATCAGCTTTTTCCCCCACCCCTGCCCTTTCACCGACTCATCCACCGCAAGCGCCTTTACTTCCGCGAGATCGTCCCAGACAATATTGAGGGCCACGCACCCGGCTACCTTCCCGTCCAGTTCCAGCACATAATAGTCGCGTATATTGTCATAAAGGTTGTTCAGCGACCTGGGGAGCATCAGGTCCTTTTCGGCGTAATGGTTCACCAGTGAATGGATGAACTTAACATCGCTTATCTTTGCTTTTCTTATCATAAGGCGACAAAGTATATCAGGGATCTATTTGATTTCAAAGTGAAATTTCCCGGGGTTTTCTGCGAAATACATACGGGTTAGAACATTGCCAATGAAAGGGTGAAAGTCATGGCCTTGAAATTAAGAATGGTGAATTTCCTTGATGCCAAGTTTTCGCATTGGCCCCTGCAGAATACGGCTAAAGCCATAAAGACCCTTAAAGCCAATAATATCTCTATCAATCTTTATGGAAATCCATTGGATGTCAAAAGCAGATTCGGCCTTGATCTTGCTGTAATGGACATCAACAGATCGTGTGCTCCTAAAAGATCCAAGCCAAGCAAAGTGGCGGATAATATAAAAAATCTTGGAGATGCCAGTATGGTTGAAAAAATAAAATTCCTCGGAATAAAACAAATAGACGTTTCAGCCCCCTTCAATCCCGTCAAGATATGGAGCAAAGATCTATACGATGCCATCCAGAATATACTCTTATTCATCAAAAAAACACGGGTCTACACAGATGAACAGAAAAGAACATATTACTCCACCTGGACTAAATTCAAGGACTTCGCCTGCAGTGCCAGAACCCCTGAAGAAAAGGACCTGGTCGTCAAGATATTGTTCGATCTGGAGGAGATCCACGATCCGGGAACGGCGCAGCATAGCCGGCAAACAAGAGAATGGGCTGTCGACATAGGCCGCCAAATGAAGCTTTCGGAAGAAGAAATAAAGACCCTCGGACTCGCAGCCTATCTCCATGATCTTGGAAAGATCGGCGTCGAAAGAGACATTTTAAGTAAGCGATCTCAATTAACTGAAGAGGACTTTTCCCGGATAAAAAACCACGTATCGATTGGAGGGGACATCCTTAAGGCTTGCGGATGGACGGATGATATTTTGGGAATAATATCCTACCACCATTATATTAAGAACTACCCCAAAGACATAGACCCCAAAAAGGCTCCGCTGTTAGCGAGGGTCCTTGCGGTGGCGGACTCGATCGAAGCCGGAACCGCAGTCCGGCCATACAAAATTGGGAAGGAATTGCCGACCATACTTAAAGAACTCCGGGATCCAAAAGGAAATTACGACCAAAAAGTGGTTGATGCTTTTGAAGAGCTGCTAAAAAACACAAGCGTTTTAAAGGAGATGTGAATATGATAAAAGTTACAAAGCTGACTGGAGATAAAAAGGGGTTGCTAGTTGAGAGAGCTTTTAAGCTCGGGGATCTCACCGGCATTATCAAACGCCCTGCCCTGGATAATTTAGTAAACGTTAGTCCAAAGGCGGGAAGGATCCTTGGATTGAGAAAGAAACAGCTTCAATTAAGAAAAGTGCTCGACAAGATGATTTCATATAAATTGCAGAATAAAAATGGTCCGACTACAAAGCCAGACGGAATAGTTTACGCAAGAACGGTGAGCCAGGGGGAAGACGCTTCAAGAATAAACGTTGATTTTATAATACGCCCTTTCTCTCTTTCAACGCGCATCCTTGCGCTTCTGAAATGGATGCCGATCACGGAAAACATGCATTATGTTTTTTCCTCTTGTAATAGCGCCGGCGAACAAGTAGGCAAGGACGGAAAGGTTTTGTTCAACCTTGACTTGCTGCCGCGGAACCATAAAAGATGATGATCAACCGAATAAATAACGAGGAGGTGTCTAAACATATATGATAAAAACCTCAAGGATGCCTGGAATAGAATTGGCAAGGAAGCCCGGATATGAAAACGGATTGCGTTTTGCGAGGCTTATTAAGGTCAATGACCTTCTTCGTATCTTCAAAGGCCCTGCCCTGGGTAATTTAGTAAATATCAGCTATGAAGCGAAAAGTAGCCTTGGACTGAAAAAGGAATTACTCCCATTAAAAGAAGTGCTCAACAAGATGGTTTCAACTGTAAAGTCAGACGGGACTTTTTCCGCAAGCAAGGTGCGTTCAGGAGGATACACTTCATTGTTAAGCGTTAATGTTACATTAGACCGTTTCATTCTTTCAATGCGATGCACTACGCCATTTTATGGCGCCGGCGAAGAAAAACTGGTTTTTTACAATCTTATTTTGCTGCCACAGAACCATAAAAGGATCGATGATCGTCTGAATAAAAAAGAAGACCCGAAATATTCTCGGGCCTCCCTCTTGCACTAAAAAGCTTTTTAGTTTTTTTTATTTCTTCGGTGCCGGCTTTTTCACTTCTTTCTTCATTGTCTTTTTTGTTGCTGCCTTTTTCACCACAACTTTTTTCTCTTGCTTCTTTACCTTGGTCACGATCTTTGTTTTGGTTTCTTTTGTTTTCTTTTCACCTATCCCCCAAAATGCGAACGAAGATGCAGAAAGAACGAAAATCGCGCATATAAGCAATGCTAATGTTTTTTTCATTTACTCACCTCCTGATCAAATCAAAGTATATTCTCCGACGCAGCCAATGTCAACATTAAAACATCGGATATTTCTTGTGCAAACATGAAATTTCCATCGATAATCGTCGAAAATTAGGCATGACATCTATGCGACTTGCAAAGATAATCCCTTATAAAAATATCTGCGTTTCATTGCCCGGGTACAAGCTGATGAAGAAAATGATCGTCACTCGGACGATAATGAAAAGCCGCGGGCGGGCTCTGGGCATAGTACATCCCCTGTGGTGCGAGAAGAATTGGTACAAAAAAGAGCCTTTGAGTGAGAATTACGACACGTTTGCGCCTGTAAGCCGCGATATCTACAACTCTTACCTTGACCGGCTGAAGAATCGGGTATCAAAGGAGAATGGGATTATCTTCCTTTTCAGCAGCAATATGACTTCCGCCCTGAACTGGGTGCGCGGCATTAACACGGGCGCCTCTTTCGTTATGATAAAGACGACCAGTTTCGGTCCGACCCCCGATCTCCCGAAACACGCTACAAGAGCAGATAGGTGGAAAACTCTCGTCTTTACCCTGAGGAATCTAGGAGTGACTAAACTTGCCCTTGCTGGGGAAGTGGATCTTAAGGATATGGCAAGCGGTGGCATTTATAATAAGGTCTTCGAGAAAAAGGCTGGCTGTGTGAATATCGCATTCGATAATCTCGCGCCTTTCCTCGAAGTGGAAAAGGCAGCGTCGCTCACATTTCCAGGCGATGTTCACATCCGCTGAGCCCTAGAACTGCCCCGACGGATGCACATCATCCCCGGACTCGGCGGGAAGCGGGGTTGAACCCTTTTTCAACGTGTTTTCTTTTGTTAAGTCCTGGAGTATCCTTGTCTGCTTCACCTTATTCTTATCAGATGTGAATTTCCCGGCTTTTTTATTTGTCGCCTTCTGCTTCACGCTGGCTTCTTTGGATGATGCCTTTGTGGCATTCGGAGGAGAGCTCATTGAAAGAGCGGAGACTCCCAATGTGAAGATCGCGCAAATTGCCAGAGTGATCAGTTTCTTCATTTTTGCCACCTCGCGGATGATTATAATGTTTATGGCGAGGCATGTCGAGACGAATATAAGGAGATGCCTGCCCGACCTTGCTGTTGAGAATAAGGTCAATGGCGCAAATATGATCTCCGATCAATGTCTTTTGCTTTTTTGAGGCGGTAAATATCCGGACCTTAATCCGACCAGTTCATTATCGGAAGCATCCTTGTCCTGCTCTTGTTGAGGAGCCCGATCTGGATGCCCGAAAGTTCGCCTGTAAAATTGAAAAGCCCTATCTGAAGCCCTGTCATGCTTTCCGAATTGTTGAGTATCAATGCGCACTGGAAAGGCCTTGTACGGCCTGTTATGTTGACAGCGCCGACTTGGAGAGCATCTATTTCGTTCGAGGCCCTCTGGACAAGCCCGCAGTCGAGCCCGTAAACATTCAGAATGTCGCCGTATATAAGATTTAATCTTGCGCCTCTCACAGTGTTCAATCCCGGAGGGCAGGCATAAGGCGGGAATATCGATACCTGCATGGGGGCGCTGTTCTCCACATAATAAGCGTTGTTCTGTGCGTGAACGAAGGAAATAGACATACAAACCAAGAAGATTATTAGAAAGGCCCTTTTCATATCAGGATACATCAGCGATTCTTGTGGAATCTGTTGTTGTGGTCCTTGTCGTAAACTCTCTGGTAAACTCCTGTTATGACCTGGGAGAACGGGCTTACCCTCATATTGAACGCGAACCTGTGGCTCAATTCAAGTATCTCTCCCCCGTCGCGCCTTGATGCTACGATGACGTCCCCGCCGTTCCCCGCCTCGCTCCCCATCAGTTTTACGTCCTGAGTGATCTTGTATACCGTGTTGTCATTGGTTCCCTCGGCCTGGTCAAGCCGGCGCATTTTTATGCGGGTTATCGTTTTGTTCGCCACATCAATTGAATAAGTGTATTCGAAAAGGTCGCCCTTGCTTCCCGACTGCCTGACGTTGCCTTTTTCGGTCATAGAGACGTCCTTAAGCTGGCGGTACGTGCGGACCTCGGCTCCCGAAGCCGCGCATGAAATGATCAAGCAGATCATCAATCCCAGAACGATCCTTGTTTTCATTGTAATACCCCTCTTTTACTTAGCATCAACCCCGTAGCCCAGCGCTTTAAGATAATCCTGGAAGTCGCCGAGCGACGAGCCCGCAGCGTCATTCCCGTCAAGGATTATCATCACATCGGTCCCCTGCTGCATTATGGTAACTGCGGCTGATGCCTCATTGTAATGCCCCGGCATTGCCACGGTATTCCATGTTGTCTCTTCATAAGCCGTCAGCGGCTGGTTTGAGCCCGCGGGAGGCGTGTATTGTATGGTCGATTTATTCTTTGTCGTCGAGCTTGCGTAAGGCACGTAGACATTTCCCATGCTGATGTGGTACGAACCTGTCTGCTCGTTCGCGAAAGTTATGGTGTAGCCATGCGTGCCGGCATAATCCTTGAAGATGGGAGTTATCTGCTTTACGCTGGTGCTATGGACCAGGAGCGTCGTCTTGCATCCCGACAGTAAGAACGCGCACATTAATAACACTAAAACTAATTTAATCCTTACAGCCATTTCTCACCTTATTTTTGTATTATACCATAAAAACCGATCAGTCACTAATTAATTTGACGCCTTTCATGCCTTTTCCAGCGGCGCCCAAATTGATGAGATAATGCTTGACAGATCCTAAATATGGTTATATCGTTCTTTACAAGTAAAGCCCAGCTGGGCACCAGAAGGCGTTTATCTATATGTTTAGATAAGCGCCTTTTTTATTTCTCTAAAAGGGCTTTAAAGAAAGGCTTAACTGAAAAACAGACGGCCATGCAGCAATGTTACTGAAAGGAAGAGGAGGAAAAAGAAATGAGAAACAGAGTAATGTTATGCTTGGTCTCGGTCTGTCTTCTGGGTTTGGGTCTGGTCAGCGGGTGCGGGTCCGGTGCAACGTCCGGTGGCGGCGGAGGGGGAGGATCTTCAGTCAGTTACGCGGGAAATGCGGTTATCAGCGGAACGGCAGCAGCTTCTCAATCTGACCTGGCACAACTGGGAGTATCCACGATGGCACACCATGTAGGACCCACGATCTCCGGATCTAATGCAGCCGGAGAAGACGATGCTAATTACTTACTGAGTAAAGGCGTTCGGTCTACAATAATAAGCTCAACAAACCATATAATGACGGTATCCAGCGCCGAAGCAATACTTTGCGTCATGGACAATGATGGGAACCTTGTTGCCACGGGTATTACCACGACTGTAGAAGCTGACGGAGACTATACGTTTACCGGAGTCAAAGATGGAGTGCAATTCGTTGTAAAAATTGTTAAAACAGGCAATGGCAAGGTCCTTCAAATGACTGCGCCGGCATATGTTCCGACCGGATCAACAGAAGCTCGTCAAGTTACTATCAGCCCGCAAACGACCCTCGTAGTTGAATCTATAATTAATAGTGTTGTAAAGGTCCTTAAAACAGCAAATGTTGACCCTGCTGTCATCGAATCGGTAAAAGCAGTAATAATCGACACAATTGCAAGCATGATCTCAGCAGGCACATTGCAGCTCCCGTCAATGGTCACGACTTCAGAAGCAGCTGATAATTCAGCGATGGGGTCCGCTTCCGACCTGATAGGTTCAAGCGGAGATGCAAAAGACTCTTTGGATGGAATGAGGATGGGAGCAGGAATGGCCGCAGGCTCCGGGGATATAACAAAAGCATCCGAATTCATCAGGGAAGTTTTCACTGTCATGACCGGGAGCGCAGACAATGTTCCGGAAGTAATGGTCCAGGGATTCGCGGAGCAATATGTGGCAGGCAGAACATTTACGATCGGCCAGATGGTTGGAGCAGCTAACGGCGCAATATTAGTTTCGGCCACGGGGGCGCCGGCAGTTGGGATCTCGATAACAACTCAAGAGGTCATAGATGAGGTCAATGGAAAATTAAACTTTTTGTACACTTCTTTGGAAGCAAAACAAGCGGGCGCAACATATGAAGTCGATGTCCCGCCGGTAATTTTGGCGGTCTTTCCTCCTGACCAAAAGGCAAGTTTGTATCCGCTTACAGCGACCACTTCCATAACTGTCCCTCAGATGCTCTTAATTGTACAGGGAATGATGGATAAAATTCATGAAAAAGGCAGTTATGACCTTGATCCCGGAAGAATGTGCCAGGCAGTCGGAATTACTATATTTACAGGCGGGGCCGGAGGCGGGACCGGATTAATGATCATGGGAGCAGATGTCAGGACCACAAATTATTCTACGCCAGGCGCATATGGTACGCCGGTCCCTGCAATTGAGTCTTATGTATGCGTACAGAACGTTACCCAAAGCGGAGTTCCAGATTATACTGGCGTGACCGTTGCCTTATCATACCCCAAGAGCGGCGGCGGAACAGGCACAGCTAATTATTCAGCCAGCACCATGGGCGGCGGTCCCGGCGGCAAACAATATGTTGTTTCGCCTTACGGAAACAACGGGACCACTCCGGTCATTAAATCTGATTTCACCGGCGGGACGTGCACGATAACCTTGAGCCAGAACGGTGTGGAGAAAGAAACTAAACAGGTAACCCTTGTTGTGATCGATAATTTCGGAGATGTTGATGTTTCATTAACTTCTCCAAGTAAAGAAAGTTTTACAATGTTCCCCACAGGAGCAACTCCGGTTTTCAGCTGGACAACTAACATGAATGGGGTAACTATCCCGTCCGGATACAGGCTTGCCTATGTTGTAAACATTGGAAAGACCGGCGGCGGGGGTGGTGGATGGACAGATGTATGGAATTCCTGGAACAGAAAACAGTTCATATACGGCACAAGCTTTCCAAGCCCCATTACATATGAAGTAGGGGCAAATTATTCCATCAATGTCTCTCCTGTGGTACTTTCTCAAAGTGGCGGAAACCCCATAAATCAAGGCAAATGCACCAATGCCAGCTTCATGATGGGGACGCCAACGCCTGAAACTTTCAACATAAGCGGCGCAATAACTCCGTTTGGCGGAACGACAATTGAAGCAACGGATAAAGTCGGATTATTCTGCATGGCGAGCTTTGAAAGCCAGTCAGCCGGAGCATCAATTTCCCCAATAGTAACCGGCACCATTGGCGGCGACCATGCGTATACATTATCCGTAAGCTCCACCCAGTTTTCAATGGGAAAGAATTACCAGCTCATTGCCTGGGAAGACGCTAACAGCAACGGCAAGATAGATATGGGCAACTGGTCGACAATTCCGTCGACTCCTCCTGAATGGCAGGCATTTTCCAATAAAAACATCAATTGCTGGGGCGGCCAGATAAGCATATGGGATAACATGACAGGCATGAACAGTCCGCTTAAATACAGCCTGACCGGATTCAATTGTGACCTTACTATGAACGGTTATAGATTTTAAATAATGGGTTAGGGTCAAGGTTCTGATGCCCGTTCGGTAGTTCGGTCAGGACGTTCGTGACGAATTACGAAACACGAACTACGATCCCTAATCCTTACATCCTTTTTGCCGATATTATGACTACATCCTCCACCGGCACGTTCTGGTGGAAGCCCGTGCTGCCTGTACGGACCAAAGCTATCTGGTCAATGACATCCAGGCCTTCTATCACTTTTCCGAAAACGCAGTAGCCGAATCCCGACGGCGTTTCGTCCTTGTGGTTCAAGAATGCATTGTCGACGACATTGATGAAGAACTGTGAAGTGGCGCTGTCCACGACATTTGTCCTTGCCATGGCGAGAGTGCCCCTGGTATTTAACAATCCGTTGCCCGCTTCGTTCTTTATCGGCGAGCTCGTAAGCTTTTCTGCCATTCCGCTTGTCATTCCCCCGCCCTGGATCATGAAGCCCGGAATAACCCTATGAAATATCGTGCCATCGTAGTAGCCCGAATCAACATACGAGAGGAAATTTTCGACCGTCTTCGGAGCTTTGTCAGGATAAAGCTCTATAGTCATTTTCCCTTTCGTGGTTTCGATCACAACATCATTGCCTTTTGCCATGTTATCTCCTTCTTTCGGCGGCGTGCTCATTGCAAAGCATGCGCTTGCCAGGATGAAACAAAATATAAACATTAACGATCTTTTCATGATATTCCCCTTTCGACTTATATGTGATTCTACCATTAAAACAATATACTTCGAAGTCTATAATTCAGATCAATTTTTTATATTCGGCCCCATTTATTATCTTCACTCCCAATTCCTTCGCCTTTTGATATTTCGATCCCGGCTCCGTGCCAGCGAGCAGGTAATCTGTGTTTTTCGAGACCGATGAGTGCACCTCTCCGCCAAGCGACTTGATCTCATCCTCCACTTCTGGCCTCGGGCGCGATAAAGTCCCCGTGATAACGAATGACTTGCCGGAGAGCGGAAGATTTGACCTGTCGATCTTCTGAGCTTTCATGTTCACTCCCGCCGACTTTAATCTCTCGATCATATTGCAGTTTTCCTTCGACCGGAAAAAGTCGAGTATGCTTTTTGCTATCTTGGGCCCTATCTCGTGTACTTTTGAAAGATCGGACTCCTTCGCATCCATTAATTTGTCGATTGTATTGAAATGCTCCGCCAGGTCTTCCGCAGTCGCCTCCCCGACATTTGGGATGCCAAGAGCATTGATGAGCTTCGCGAACGGGCGTATTTTGCTCTTTTCAATGGCATCGATTATGTTCTGGGCCGACTTTTCCGCGAAACGCTCAAGCTTCAGAAGATCGCTCTTTTTCATATCATATAGATCGGCAGGACTTTTTACTAATTTTGAATCAACTAATTGCGCTGATAGCTGATCGCCGATGCCGGTGATATCCATCGCATTGCGCGATGCAAAATGCTGTATCGTCCCCTTCAACTGCGCCGGACAGCTCTTGTTCATACATCGATGCGCAGATTCTCCCGGCTCCCTCACCACCTTTGATCCGCAAACTGGGCACTTATCCGGAATGTGATAACTCTTGAGCGCTTTCTTTCTTTTTTCCTTGAGGACTTTGACGACCTCGGGTATCACTTCCCCCGCCCTCTGTACCATCACATGGTCGCCTATCCTGACATCCTTCTTGTCCACTTCATCCTGATTGTGGAGAGTTGCGCGCTTTACAACTACCCCGCGGAGATTGACCGCCTTAAGAATCGCGACGGGAGTAACGACCCCTGTCCTTCCCACGCTCGCGATTATGTCCTCAACGACCGTTTCCTTCTGCTCGGGAGGATACTTGTAAGCAACGGCCCACCTCGGCTCCCTTGCGGTAAAACCGAGCTTTTTCTGGTCTTCAAGATCGTTCACCTTTATGACTATTCCGTCTATCTCGTAATCAAGGTCGTCACGCAGATTCTCCCATCCGGAGACGAACTTTTTAACTTCCTCGATCCCCTTGCAGAGCTTGAAATGCGTGTTCACCTTGAACCCGATCTCCTGAAGGTAGTGCAGGAGTTCGAACTGCGTCTTCAATTTCGCGTCCGGTGAATGATAAAAGAAAATATCAAGCGGCCTCTGTGAAGTTATCTTCGGGTCCAGCTGCCTCAGGGAACCCGCCGCCGCGTTCCTCGGGTTCGCGAACTTCGGCTCATCCGCCTCAATGCGCTCTTCATTCAATTTGATGAATTCATTGTAAGGAAGATATGCTTCACCGCGGACCTCTATGTCGATCTTCTTGTCGATCGAAAGCGGCACAGATTTAACGGTCTTCAGGTTCCGGGTTATGTCCTCTCCGGTAACGCCATCGCCGCGCGTGGAACCTTTTATGAAATTGCCGTTCTTATATTCAAGCGATACGGCTAATCCGTCCATTTTAAGTTCGCAAACATAATCAACTTTACTCTCGCCGAGTCCGTCGCATACTCTTTTATCGAAAGCATCGAGTTCTTCAAAATTGAAAGCGTTGCCGAGAGATAACAACGGGACTTTATGAGTCACGGTCTTGAACGCCTTCAGCGGCTCTCCGCCGACCCTCTGTGTGGGCGAATCGGGTGTTATGAGTTCCGGGTGTGCCTTTTCAAGTTCCTCGAGGTTTCTGAAAAGCTTGTCATATTCGGTATCCGATATCTCCGGCTTATCAAGGACATAGTAGAGATTATCGTGATGCCGTATCTCTTTCCGCAATTCTTCGATTTTTTGTTTGATGTCGGACATTAATTAACCCACTCCGTTCAATTCCCAATCTCCAATTGCCAATTACAAATTAATTCCCAATCCTCCAATTGCCAACTGGGAATTGGTTTATTGGACATTAATTTGACATTTGACATTGGTCATTTGTCATTATCTTCCCCTCGAGCTCCCCGCGGTTATGCAGTTTGAACACCTGTTCAAGTGTCAGGGCATTATCGATGGAAAAGTCGCCCGACTTTATCCGTGTCAGCTTTGACATGTGCGCCCCGCAGCCGAGCTTATTTCCGATGTCCGCGCACAGGGTCCTGATATAAGTGCCCTTCGAGCAGGAAACGACAAAGCTTGCCCTATTTTTGTCGAATGACTTGAGAAAAAACTTGTGGATGGTTATCTTCCTTGGAGCGCGTTCAACTTCTATCCCCTGCCTGGCAAGTTCGTATAATCTCTTTCCTTTGTGATGTATCGCCGAGAACATCGGCGGAATTTGCTCTATCTCGCCGGTGAACCGGCCCATTGCATCCTCCAGCTGGGGTTTAGTGATGTTTACTTCTTTTCTTGATAAGACTTTTCCGGTCGAATCAAGCGAGTCCGTTTCTATTCCGAAAGTTATCTCGGCTTCGTATTCTTTTATCGAGGATTCGAATTCTTTTGCTTTCTTTGTGAATTTGCCCAGAAGCACCACAAGGACGCCTTCAGCCATCGGGTCAAGCGTTCCTGCATGGCCGGCCTTGACCCCTATCAGCTTGTGGATCGCGTTGACCGCAGAGAAAGAGGTCATGCCTTTAGGTTTGTTCAGTATCAATACGCCATGCATGCTATTTAATCACTTTGAATACTTCGGCCAAAACTTTCTCTTTAACTTCATCGAGTGAGCCTTGTAATACCGCTCCGCTCGCTCTAATGTGCCCTCCTCCACCCAACGCCTTAGCAATGTCCGAGACATTCACCTTGAACTTGGAGCGGAAATTCACCTTTATCCCGTCGTCCTCCTCGCGGAAAAGAACAGCAACTTCAACGCCTTTAATTGAGCGTATATTATCAACAAGGCCGGTAAGGTCCTCGCTCTTGGCACCTAAAGAATCCATCAGCTGTTTCGGCAGGACCGTCCACGCGACATGGCCGGACTGGGAGGTTTCAAGCCGGTACATCGCGGCGCCCAGTATCCTCACCGACGAGAGCGTCTTTGTTTCGTAGACAGCCATCGCTATCCTGCTTATTTCGGCTCCTGATCTTGCCAGCGTCGCGGCGATCAAAAGCGTCTCCGGGGTCGTGTAATCGTAGCGGAAATTCCCCGTGTCGGTCATTATCCCGGCATACAGGCATACCGCGATATCCTGCGATATTTTGACCTTCATCTTTTTAAAAAGTTTGAACAATATTTCCGATACCGAGGATATTTTTTCGATAAGATTTATATCGCCGAATTTCGTGTTATCGGGATGGTGGTCGATATTTATTACCGTGCCGGCCAGTCCCTTCAGGTCGATCCCGCTGTCAACTCTCTTGCTGTCACCGCAGTCAACTGCTATGGCTATATCGTATTTTCCGCCGCTGGGCGAATCCTTGACTTTGCCGTACTCGGGGAGGAATTGATATATCTCGGGGACAGGATCCCTGCAGTACATCGCTGTTCTCTTTCCCATCTCCTTCAGGGCAAGATGCACGGCGATCATCGATCCGATGGCGTCGCCGTCCGGGTCCATGTGCGTCAGTATTATCGCCGACTTAGCTTTTCTTATTGCGCTTATTACTTCCTGCACTTTTCCCTTTCACCTTCTCCCTTTCACCTTTTACATCTTCCTTTTCTTTATGCAGCTTATTGATTATCTCAAAAACCTTCGTACCCTTCTCTATTGAATCGTCCTGCCTGAAAATTACCTCCGGCACGTCGCGAAGCTGAAGCCGGTGGCCCAGCTCCCTCCTTACGAATTTCGTAGCCGAAAAAAGCGCGTCCATCGTATCCTTCTTTTGTCCGGGCGTTCCGAATATGCTTACATATATCTTTGCGTTCTGGAGGTCATTGCCTATGTCGACTGCTGTCACGGACGTGAATCCTATGCGGGGATCGTTAAGCTTTCTCGTTATTATGTCGCTTACTTCGTGCTTGATAAGCTCCGCTACCCTGTCGGCTCTGGCCATTAAAGTTTCCTTGCTGCGGTCCTTATTTCAAAACACTCTATTATGTCGCCTTCCGCGAAATCATTGAATCCCGAAACGGAGATCCCGCACTCAAAACCGGTGAGAACTTCCTTCGCATCTTCTTTGAACCTCTTAAGGGACTCAAGTTTACCTTCATACAGCTTCTTTTCCTCCCTCAATACCCTCATATAAGCTCCTCTGAGCATTTTCCCGTCTTTCACGATGCATCCCGCGATGACGCCAACCTTGGAATATTTGAATATCGCTTTGACCGCCGCGTGACCCAATACAACTTCTTCTCTTACCGGCTCCAGAAGTCCCGTCATCGCCGCCTTCACGTCATCCGCTATCTGGTAGATTATGTTGTATATTCTCGTGTCAACGCCCTTGTCGTCGGCAAGCAGCTTTGTGCCGCCTTCGTAAGAAACGTTGAAACCGATGATTATCGCTTTTGATGCGACCGCAAGCATCACGTCGCTCTCCGATATCCCGCCCGCCCCGCTGTGGAGCATGTTCACCCTCACGTCGGAGGTGGTCAGGTTCTGGAGCAAATTCTTTATCGCCTCTATGGAGCCCTGAACATCCGCCTTAAGGATTATGTTCAGGTCTTTCCTCACGCCTTCCTTCACCGTGCGGGAGAAATCCTCAAGCGAGAGCACTTTTCCCTTGATCTGCTTGGCCTGCTCTATCTCCATCCTTTTCTTTTCGGAAAGCTTCCTCGCCGTCTGGTCATCGTGGACCACCCTGAAAACTTCGCCGGGGACGGGAACGCTCTCAGACCCCAAGACTTCCACCGGCTGTGACGGCAGCGCCTTCTTTATGTTCTTTCCTTTGTCGTCGATCAATGCCCTTACTTTGCCGGAAACCCCTCCGACATAAAAAGTATCGCCTATCTCGAGCGTGCCGTTGCCTATAAGCACCGTCGCCACAGGGCCTCTTCCTTTGTCGAGTTTTGCCTCGATGACAATGCCTGTCGCAGATCTCGCGGGATTCGCTTTCAATTCCTGAATGTCCGCCGTAAGGAATATCATGTCGAGAAGTTCGTCGATCCCTGTCCCCTGCTTCGCGGATATCGGGACAACTACCGTCTTGCCTCCCCATTCTTCAGGGACAAGCTCGTGCTCCGTCATCTGCTTCTTCACGCGTTCAATGTCCGCTTCGGGCTTGTCGATCTTATTTATTGCCACAATGATAGGAACGCCGGCTGCTTTCGCGTGGTTTATTGCTTCTACGGTCTGGGGCATTATCCCGTCATCGGCCGCGACAACAAGGACGGCTATGTCTGTGACCTTCGCTCCCCTGCTCCTCAGCGCAGTGAAAGCTTCGTGGCCCGGTGTGTCAAGGAAAGTGACTTTTTTGCCCTTGACCTCCACCTGGTAAGCTCCTATGTGCTGGGTAATGCCTCCGTGCTCTGTCGCTATGACATTGGTCTTCCTTATGGCGTCAAGGAGCTTTGTTTTCCCGTGGTCAACATGCCCCATGACGACAACTATAGGCGGCCTGTGGATTAGATGCGCCGCTTCTTCCTTCTGAACCGCGGCCGTTTCTGCCTTTTCCTTCAGTTTTGAAATTATCTCGACATCGAATACCTTGGCGACCTCGCGCGCGACATTCACGTCTATCCTCTGGTTTATCGTCGCGAGTATCCCGAGCCTCATCAGTTCCTTTATGACATTGCCGGGCTTGACCTCAAGCTTTTCTGCCAGGTCCTTGACGTTGATATCGCCGGATATGGTTATTGATCTTTTTGGAGGGGTTTTTATTTCAATTGCAGGCGCCACTTCTTTTTCGGGCTCGATCATTGTTTCGGCGGGTTTTTCCTCTTTCGGCTTCTTTGCTTTTGCCAGAAGTTCTTCTACAGCTTTTGCGTCCTCTTCGCTTATCATGCTTGCCGAGGTCTTTGCGGCTACCCCCAGGTCTTTTAATGTCTTTAAAAGATCTTTCGGGTCTAAGCTAAGATCTTCCGCAAGCTTCGATACTTTTATTCCCTGCCTGCCGGCAGGCAGGCTTTTTTTAGCTGTCACTAGTATTATCCCTCTTTTTCAGAGTCCCCCTCGACTTCGCCCTTCGTTTCACTCGGGGCTTCGCTCGGGGCAGGCTCTTCTTTAATCTCTTCTACCTCTTTGACATCTTCAACTTCTTTAACCTCTCCTCCTTCGACTCCGCCCTTCGTTTCACTCGGGGCTTCGCTCAGGACAGGCGCTTCTTTGGCCGCTTCCGCTTTTTTCGCTTCTTTGGCCTCTTTTGCCTTCTTCTGCCCTTCTTCCGAAGCGATATCTATTTTCCATCCCGTCAGCTTGGCGGCAAGCCTTACGTTCTGCCCTTCCCTGCCGATGGCTAATGAAAGCTGGGCTTCAGGAACGACCACATGCGCGACATTCTCCGCCTCATTTATCTCTATCTTCAATATTTTCGCGGGCGCCAGCGCGTTCAATATGTAAGTCTTTATGTCCTCATTCCATTCTATAACATCTATCCTTTCGTTGCCGAGCTCCTTTACTATGTTCTGGATCCTTGCGCCCATGTGGCCTATGCATGTGCCGACCGCCCTCACGTTCTTGTCGTGGGACATGACCGCGACCTTCGCTCTTCTGCCCGGCTCCCTGACTATGCTCTTTATCTCTATCGTCCCGTTCAGGACCTCCGGTATCTCAAGCTCGAAAAGCTTCTTGAGGAAATTCGGGTGCGCCCTTGATATGGATATGATCGGGCCCTTCGGCGTTTTCTTCGTTTCCACCACCAGGACCTTTATCCTGTCCTTGGGCCTGTAGTTCTCTCCGGGAATGCTCTCTGAAAAAGGAAGCAGCGTTTCCACTTTGCCGAGGTTTACGAGGTAGCCGTATATCTCTTTCCTTTGTACTATCCCGCCTATAAGCTCGCCCTGTTTCTTTATGTATTCTTCGTATGCCCCTTCTTTCTCGGCTTCCCTTATCCTCTGGATAATGACCTGTTTTGCCGTCTGCGCGGCAAGTCGCCCGAAGTCATTGGGCGTTACGTCTATCTTTATCTCGTCGCCCACCTTAGCGCCCTTGTTTATCTTTACCGCTTCTTTCTTGGCCATCTCAAGTATCCCGTCCTTCACCTTCATCACGACGGTCTTTTTCGCCAGGATCCTGAAAGTGCCGTCCTCCTGGATCTCTGATTCCAGGTTCTCCGCATGCAGCAGGTTCTTCTTTGACGCTGAAAGGAGCGCGGCCGCCACGGCCTCCATAAGGACCGACTTATCGACATTGCGCTCTTTCTGGATCTCCTCCAGCACCCTGTTAAATCCTTCGATCTTTATCATATTGATACCCCCACCCCCTTCGGGGAAAATCCAAAAACCAAATGGCAAAATCCAAAAAAATGAAAAAGAGTGGCGTTCTTCCACTCTCTGCATTAGTCCCTTTTTCTTTCTAGCCGAACAAATATAGCATAAACGGCCCCAATTGGCAAGACAATATAACAGGCTAAAAATGAAATTTTTGACGCGTCATGACGATAATGATTCGGTTGATTTAAAGTAAAGCAATGAAAGGGAGATGAAAATGGCTATTAGTCCGCTGGCAGGCAAACCGGCAGTTAAATCGAAATTGGTGACCAGGGATCAAATATGTCGTGCCTATTTTAACTGGCGAGGCATAAGATTGAATCCCGTAAAAAACGGGACATCGGGCCACAGGGGTGTCACGGGCCAGGGAGTTTCAGAGCTTCTTGTCCGTGCAATGACGCAGGCCCTGGCCGACATCATAAAGCTTAAGGGGAGTTTTGGCCCTAAACTTTCACCGGAAATAGAGACCCTCTTAGGAATAAAGCCGGGTACGATAGATACGATCATAATGGGAAAAGACGTCAGGTACACTTCGGACCTTGCTCAAATAACGGCGGCCGAAGTTTTTGCCGCCAACGGCATCAAAGTAATGATCAATAAGGATGGCAGGAGCACGCCAACACCGGTTATTTCCCATCGAATTCTGGCAGGGAACGGAAGAGGTGAAAAGTCAGAAGGCGTGATCTTAACTGCTTCGCATAATCCGCCTGAAGAAGCGGGATACAAGACCAACGGAAGGGACGGCGGGCCCAACACGAACACAGGGTCGATAGATGAACTGGCAAATTACTATCTGACATATAGCGAGTGGATCAAGAAAATGCGTCATGAAGAAGCCTTCAACAGAAAATTGAAAATAGAGGAAGACTTTATCACGCCGTATGTTGAAGACTTGAAAAATGCAGTTAACTTTGAAGCAATAAAAAAAGGGGGTCCTTTTGCCGTTTCGCCTTTGGGAGGCTCCGCCAGCGGCATTTATGAAAAGATCAACGAAATTTACGGCACCAACATCAAAGTTATTTTGCCTGAACCGGACCCGGCCGGCTCAAACAGGACTTACGACTGGGACGGAAAATTAAGGGGGGACCCTTCATCTAAATATGTAATGATGGCTGTTGATAAATTCTGGCAAGATCTTCAGGCAAAGGGATATAAGGCGATTTATGCAAATGACAATGATGCGGACAGGTTCGGAGGCATCGATGCAACGGGAATATTAAATCCCAATCACGTTCTTTGCGTTCTTTTCGATTATCTTTGTGAAAACAGGAAATTTCCTTCCAGCATGGGTATCGGGCGAACCATTGGAACGACACACATGCTGGACCTGATAGCGGATCATTACGGAAGACCCTCTTATGAGGTCGATGTAGGATTTAAATGGTACGTGGAAGGGCTGTTAAGCGGAAAATATGCCCTGGCCGGCGAGGAAAGCGCGGGGTTAAGCTTCCCGAGGTTTAACGGCTCCGTCTGGGTCACGGAAAAAGACGGGATTGCGGCCAATCTGCTGATGATGGAAGTAATAGCCAAAACAGGGAAAGATATCGGAACACTTTACGGTGAACTGGCGCAAAAATACGGCGCGCATCAATATAAAAGGATTGACTCCCCCGCGACCGCGGAAAAGAAAGCGAATCTGAAAGCTCTTATCGCAGATCCCAAAAAAGTCGAAAGTATGCTTAGTGATAAAATGATCGCCGGGAAAAAAATCGAAAGGATCAAAGTTGGCGACGGAATAAAGGTAGTGCTGGAAGGCGGGATTTGGGTGCTCTTCCGCGCTTCCGGAACCGAGGACATAATAAAAGTATACATGGAAGAACGCGGGGATTCCCTTGAAACGGCGAACAAAGCGGCCGAAGAACTTGCCGGACTCTTGAACTTATAATACAAGCTTGCATTTAAGTTAAAAATACATAAAATATAGCCCACAATGGAACATTCGAAGGCGCCGATAAGACTTGATCTTACAAGGTTTGGGGAAGGGACCGGCCGCCATGTCACTGAAAGGCCTGAATTTGGCAAAGAAGCTAAAAGGGCCGTTGAACTTCACTCCCTTCTTCTCGAGGGCAAAAGCGATCTCCTGAAAGACGGCCAAACCGTCATGACCGGCTGGAAGACCGAAAGTCCGTTCATTGCAGATGACAGGATCGACGCAATAGAGTCGGCGGCAAAAAAGCTGGCAGCTGATATCGATGATTACTGGTCAATAGGCATCGGCGGATCATACCTGGGCATACGCGCCGCCATCGAGGCCGTAAGAGGCAGTCTCGAGATGTTCAATATGCTCTCAAGGAAAGAGAGGGGCGGCACCCCCAGGATCTTTTTCCTCGGCCAGAACATGGACCCCGCTTACACGGCGAAAATCCTCGCGCTCATGAAAGGAAGAAATATCGGCGGGAATGTCATCTCAAAATCAGGCGGGACGGTGGAACCGGCGATCGCTTTCGCGTTGATCAAGGACCATATGGAAAAAAGTTTTTCGCCAAAAGAGGTGGCGGAAAGGATAATCGCGATAACGGACGCCAAGAAGGGCTCTCTCCGGCATCTTGCCGAAGAGAAAGGATATAAAACTTTCATTGTGCCTGAAAATGTCGGCGGAAGATATTCCGTCACCTGCCCTGTCGGATTATTCTCGCTTGCAGCTGCCGGCGTTGACATCAAAGAATTCATCGCAGGTGCCAGATATGCCGAAGAACAAACAAAAACCCTGCCTTTTGAAAAGAACATTGCGATGCTAAGGGCTGTTATGCGCTATCTTGCGCACAAACACATGGGCAAAGATATCGAAGTCGCCTCCACAGGAACGTATGATTTAAGGAGCACGACTTCCTGGATGCAGCAGCTGGGACCCGAAAGCGAAGGAAAGAACGGCGAGGGTCTATGGATATCCCCTGAATACTATACCGAAATGGCGCACGCTAACGGCCAGATGATACAGATGGGAAAAAGGAACATGTTCGAGACATTTATAATGGTGGAAAATCCCGGCATAGATGTTACGATCCCCGGCAAAGACACGCCTGTCGAATACCTGGATAACAAGACCCTCCATTTCGCAAACACTGCTTTTATAGAAGGATTGCGCGATGCGCATTATGAAGGCGGGGTTCCCGTAATGAGCTACATACTTCCCGACCTTTCTGCTTTCACTCTGGGAATGTTCTTCCAGACGGAAATGAACGTCATCGCTCTGAGCGGCCTGCTCCTTAATCAGAATCCGTTCATCCAGCCCGGTGTACAGCAGTACAAGGACATCGCCAATAAAAGGATCGGGGAAAATAAAAAGGCCCCGATCATATGACCGAGGCCTTTCATTATTACATCATTCCCTCGCCGTAACCGCCGCCTCCCGGCATCCCCGGCATTTCTTTTTTCTCTTCCGGCTTTTCCGCGATAAGCGCTTCCGTGGTCAACAGCATGGCCGCGATACTTGCTGCGTTCTGAAGGGCGCTCCTTGTTACCTTTACCGGGTCAACGATCCCGGCTTTTATCATGTCCTCGCAGTACTCCAGCTTCTGCGCGTCAAACCCGACTCCGAGCTTTTTCTTTCTTAGGTACTCCGCGACTACCGAGCCTTCCCATCCGGCGTTGTTCGCTATCTGCTTAAGCGGCTCTTCAAGCGCCCTTCTCACTATGGAAACCCCGACCTTTTCATCGGCGGAAAGCGTTGATTCAAGTTTTTCAAGTGAAGGAATTAAATGAAGCAGTGTGCTTCCGCCTCCGGGGATTATGCCTTCCTCTATCGCGGCCCTTGTGGCCGAAAGAGCGTCCTCTATCCTGTGCTTTTTTTCCTTGAGCTCCGTTTCCGTCGCCGCTCCGGCCTTTATTATCCCTACCCCGCCGGAAAGCTTCGCGAGCCGCTCCTGAAGTTTTTCCTTGTCATAGGACGAATCGGATGCCTCTATCTCTTTCTTTATCTCGGCGATCCTTGCTTTGAGGGCTTCTTTTGTCCCTGCCCCTTCTATGATCGTGGTCTTTTCCTTCTCGATGATGACTTTCTTTGCTTTGCCGAAGAAGGTATCCTGGATTTTTTCAAGTGTGAATCCCTTCTCCTCGGATATGACCTCTCCTCCTGTGATGATCGCTATGTCATCCAGCATCGCTTTTCTCCTGTCGCCGAATCCCGGGGCCTTTACCGCAACGCAGTTAAGCGTCCCCCTCAGCTTGTTCACGACTATCGTGGCAAGCGCTTCGTTTTCTATCTCATCCGCGATTATAAGCAGGGGCTTGCTCGCCTGGACCACCTTTTCAAGGGTGGGGAGAAGGTCCTTCACGGCGCTGATCTTCTTGTCGGTTATAAGTATGTAGCAGTCCTCAAGAACCGCCTCCATCCTCTCCCTGTCCGTTATCATGTAAGGCGATGCGTATCCCTTGTCGAACTGCATGCCTTCGACCACGCTGAGCTCGTTCTCAATGCCTTTTGATTCCTCTACGGTTATCACGCCGTCCTTGCCCACCTTTTCCATAGCATTTGCTATGAGAGCGCCTATCTCAGGATCGTTGTTGGCCGAGATCGTCGCAACATCGGTTATCTCTTTCTTGTTGTCCACCGGTATGCTCATTTTCTTCAGGTCTGCAACGGCCGTTTTGACCGCTTTCTCTATCCCGCGCTTTAATGCCATAGGGTTCGCGCCCGAAACGACGTTCTTGAGCCCTTCCTTGAATATCGCTTGCCCCAGCACTGTGGCCGTGGTCGTTCCGTCGCCCGCGACGTCATTCGTCTTTGACGCTACTTCCTTTAAAAGCTGCGCGCCCATGTTCTCGAACGGGTCTTCAAGGTCTATCTCCTTCGCTATCGTCACGCCGTCATTTGTTATGGTCGGCGAGCCCCATTTTTTCTCAAGTACGACGTTCTTGCCCCTTGGCCCCAGGGTCGCCCTTACCGCCATTGCAACTTTATTGACGCCTCTTTCAAGCGCCCTCCATGCTTCGTCATTGAACAACATTTGCTTCGCTGTCATTAAAATTCCCTCCTTTAACCTTTTACCGCGAGAATATCCCTCTCGCTCAATATTACATATTCTTCATTCTCTATCTTAACTTCGATCCCGCCGTACTTGGAATAAATCACCTTGTCCCCTATTTTAACCTCCAGCGGGAATCTCTGCCCGTTGCTTATCTCTCCCGTTCCCACCGCTATTACGGTCCCTTCCTGCGGCTTTTCTTTCGCCGAATCCGGAAGCACTATCCCGGACCTTGTCCTCTCTTCCGCAGGCTCCGGCTTCACTATTACCTTGTCCCTTAATGGTACCAGTTTCTTTGCCAATCAAATCCCCCCTTTTTTTTATTATTGCTGAAATTAGCAATCAATTGACAGGAGTGCTAATTATACCCATGACGCAAAAAGTTGTCAAGAGGTTATTTTGTGATATACTTTGTAACATGATAATTGGAGTGGACCTTGGCGGGACAAAGATACTGACAGCGCTTGCGGACTCAAAGGGGCACATCATCTCCACTGCAAGGATAGATACTCTTGCGAGCCTCGGGCAGAACCAGGTCATCAATAACATATTAAGGTCCATCAATACTGTATGCAAACAGGCGAAGGTGCCGCTTTCAAGAGTATCAAGGGTCGGCATAGGAGCACCCGGGCCGATACTCGGGCGCGCCATCATCGTCTCCCCTCCCAATCTTCCGGGATGGCTGAATGTCAACATAAAATCCATGCTCCAGAAGAAGCTGAAGAAACAGATATATATTGAAAATGACGCGAACGCGGCGGCGCTGGGAGAGCTGCTGTTCGGCGCGGGAAAAAGGTTCAGGAACCTTGTTTACATGACAATAAGCACAGGGATAGGCGGCGGCATCATAATCAAGGGCAAGGTGTACACCGGCGCGCTTGGCACTGCCGGTGAGATAGGCCACATGGTCATAGAACCGAAAGGCCCCAAGTGCGGCTGCGGGAACCGCGGATGCCTGGAAGCTCTTGCCGCTGGCCCCGCTATAGCAAGAATGGCAGGCACAAAGAACGCCCTGGAAGCGGAGATCGCGGCAAAAAAAGGCAACAAAAAGGCCCAAAAGGCCATTAATACGGCCGCGAAGTACATAGGCATAGGCATTGCGAACATCAATAACATACTTAATCCCGATATCTTCGTCATAGGAGGCGGGGTTTCGAACATGGGAAGCCTCCTGCTTGACCCGGTCAAGGTATGGGCAAGGAAATACTCCATGGAAGCATCCAGGAAATCCCTGATTATTGTCCCTGCAAAGCTAAAAAACAACGCCGGCGTAATGGGCGCAATTGCCATTTGCATGAAAGGCTTGTCCTGAGTTAAACGAAGGAGTGACGATTAGGGTTATGATCGTTATCATTGACTACGGCATGGGAAACCTGAGGAGCGTTGAGAAGGCACTATTGAAATTAGGCCATCAGGCAATCGTCACCCGGGATAAAAATGCCATTAAAAGCGCTTCCGGGGTAGTTTTACCGGGTGTCGGGGCGTTCGACGCCGCGATATCGGAATTAAGAGCATCCAACCTTGAAGGCGCGATAATCGAGGAAATAGCAATGGGAAAACCGTTCCTCGGGATATGCCTCGGGCTTCAGCTTTTGTTCAATGAAAGCGAGGAAGGCTCCCTTAAAGGATTCGGCATCCTGCCCGGAAAGGTGAAGAAATTCGACTTCAAGCCTCCCCTTTCATCCCGCCTGAAAGTTCCCCAGATGGGCTGGAACTCAATAAAGATCAAAAAGCCGGCTCCGTATTACGAAGGCATAGAGAACGGCTCGATGATGTATTTCGTCCATTCATATTATGCCGTCCCGGAGGACACTTCCGTGATCGCAACTACGACCGAATACGGCATGGATTTCTGCTCCTCGATAACCAAGGATAATATATTCGGCGTGCAATTCCACATAGAGAAGAGCGGCGACCTGGGGCTGAAGGTACTTGATAATTTTGCAAGGACGTGTAAGGCAAAATGACAAAATCCCAATTTCAAATGACAAATAAATGTAAAAAATCCCAATGACAAATTAATGCCTATTTGTCCCCTTGTATCTTTTTGTCATTTGTCATTTTGATCTGGTTTCTTTGTCATTTGTAATTTGACATTTGACATTATAAGGAGTTTTAGATGTTTGATATCATACCGGCTGTAGATATCTTGGATGGAAAATGCGTGCGATTATTCCAGGGGAAATTCGACGCCGAGACCGTTTATTCAAAAAGCCCGCTTGAAGCAGCTCGCAGGTGGGTGGACCTCGGTGCAAAATGGATGCACCTTGTGGACCTTAACGGCGCAAAGAGCGGCTTCCAGGAGAACCTGGATGTCATAAGGGAGATAGTAAAGTCATTCAAGATAAAATTCGAGGTGAGCGGAGGCGTAAGGACGATGGAAACTATCGAATTTCTTTTTGGCTGCGGCGTTAAAAGGGTCATTGTGGGAACAAGGTCGGTCATTGATAAAAATTTCGTCAAGACCATCGCGAAGAAATACGGCGACAGGATAGCTGTCGGAGTTGACGCATCGGGCGGCCGAGTCGCGACCGACGGATGGACGCACGTCACGGACATAGAAGCAAAGTCCTTCGCGAAGGACATTCAGGACATGGGAGTTAAAAAAATAATCTTCACGGACACATCCCGCGACGGCGCCCTTAAGGGCCCGAATTTCGAGGCCATCGAGGACCTCGCGAATTCGATAAATATCCCGATGATCGCGTCCGGCGGGATCACTTCACTTGATGACATCAGGAAACTGAAAGAGATCGACGGCGTCGAGGGCTGCATCATCGGCAAGGCGCTGTATGAAGGAAAAATCTCCCTTGAAGACGCGCTGAAAATATAGTATCTTATACCTTCTAATATGAGCCAATCAAAACATAATGAATTGAACAAATGGGTAAGACAGATGGCGGCGATGTGCCAGCCGGACCGGATCGTCTGGATAGACGGCTCTGAAGAACAAAAACAGCGCCTCACCAAAGAAGCAATAGCCACCGGAGAAGTCGTCGAGCTGAACCGGGACAAGCTCCCCGGATGCCTTTACCACCGCACCGCATTGAACGATGTCGCAAGGACCGAACATCTTACATATATATGCACTAAGAAGCGCGAAGGCGCCGGCCCGACAAACAACTGGATGTCCCCAGCGGATGCTTACGCGAAAGCAAAAATTTATTTCAGGGGGGCGATGAAGGGAAGGACGATGTATGTCATCCCGTTCTCTATGGGACCGGTGGGATCTCCTTTCAGCAAAATTGGCGTTGAGCTCACCGACAGTATTTATGTAGTATTGAACATGCTTATAGTTACCCGCGCCGGCAGCTCGGTCCTTGAAAAGCTTGGTACTGAAGGAGAATTCACGAAAGGGCTTCACAGCAAGGCGGAACTGGACGTCAATAAAAGGCTTATCCTGCACTTCCCGGAAGACAACGCCATATGGAGTGTGGGCTCCGGATACGGGGGCAATGTCCTCCTGGGCAAGAAATGCCTTGCGCTTAGAATAGCCAGTTATCTGGCAAAAGAAGAGAACTGGATGGCCGAGCACATGCTCATAATGGGAATAGAGGACCCGAGCGGATATATCGGCTATATTGCCGCGGCATTCCCCTCCGCATGCGGGAAAACGAACCTCGCCATGCTTCTCCCTCCAAAAGGGCTGAAGATAAAAGGCTACAGGATATGGACAGTGGGCGACGATATTGCCTGGATGAGGGCGGACACCGACGGCTCCCTGTGGGCGGTAAATCCCGAAAAAGGGTTCTTCGGCGTCGCGCCCGGGACGAACAGCAAGACGAATTCGAACGCGGTTGAAACAATAAAAAAGAACACGATCTTCACAAATGTCCTTTTGAAAAAAGATAAGACCGTTTGGTGGGAAGGCGCGGACGGCCCAGTGCCCTCGCAGGGGATAGATTGGACGGGGAAACCGTGGAAGCCCGGGCTCACAGATGAAAGCGGAAATCCCGTAAGGGCAGCGCACCCGAACAGCAGATTTACTGCTCCCATAAGCCAGTGCCCGTCCATAACGAACAGGATCGAGCACCACCACGGCGTGCCCATAAGCGCAATAATATTCGGGGGAAGGCGCGCGACTACGGCCCCCCTTGTTTACGAAGCCACCACTTGGCAGCATGGTGTATATATTGGCGCGACAATGGCATCGGAGAGGACCGCGGCGCAGTATGGAAAGCAGGGCGAGCTGAGGCGCGATCCCATGGCGATGCTCCCCTTCTGCGGATACAACATGGCGGAATATTTCGGCCACTGGCTGAAAATGGGAAAACTCATGAACAGGCCTCCAAAAATATTCCACGTGAACTGGTTCAAGACCGATGATAAAGGCGATTTCCTCTGGCCCGGATTCAGCGAGAACCTCAGGGTCTTGGAGTGGATCATAGGCCGCTGCAGGTCCAAGGTCGACGCCGTACAGACGCCCATAGGCTACATTCCCAACCTTAAAGACCTGGACATGACGGGATTGAAGCTTTCGAAGAGCGTCATGAAGAAGCTTTTTGAACTTAATAAGCATGAATGGCTTGCCGAGATAGAGGACCAGAAAAGATTCTTCGAGATATTCGGCAAGTCGCTCCCCAAAGAGATCCTCCAGGAACACCAAGCCCTGGAAAAAAGGATCAAAAAAGGTCTCTGATATATGCCCACCAGATTATTCCTTCTCCGCCACGGAGAGACCCAGGCAAACATTGAACAGCGCTACCAGGGACAAGGCGAATCGCATCTGAGCGAGCTCGGTATAGAGGAATCGGGAGAGCTTTCCAATTTCCTTTCAAAAGAGGATTTCTGCGCAATTTATTCGTCCACATTATCAAGGTCTTATGAAACCGCGAAGATGATAGCAAGGCCGCACAACCTGGAAGTGACTAAGATCGAGGGCCTCAAAGAGCGCCATTACGGCATCTGGGAGAACATGAAATTCGACGAGATCCGCGCCAAATACCCCGCCCTTTACGGGAGCTGGCTTATCGATCCCGGAAAAACGCTTATCCCTGATGCCGAGACCCTGGGAGAAATGCAGAAGCGGGGCGTTTCAGCTATCGAGTCTATAATCGAAAAGCACAGGGGCAAGACCTTTTGCGTCGTGGGCCATGGGGGCATGAACAGGGGGATACTTTTCCATTACATGCATATTGACCTTAATAATTTCTGGCGCATAAGGCAGGATAATACATGCATAAACATAGTTGAGATAGACAAGGCGCCCATAGTAACGCTGCTGAACAGCACTTCACACTTAGGGGAAAAAAGGATAAAGGGAAGCGGGTACTATTGACGGAAAGCAGGGATACGGTAAAATACGGCTCTATCATGAAAGTCGTTATTTTACTATTAGATCAGAGTCCGCCAATAACTTTTTATCGCGCAGTTCAGCCCTATGGCTATCTCAAGAACGTTCTAGATAAAGATATATCCATATATGACCTCAAGATCCATGACAAAGAAACGCTGCGTAATGAAATTGATCTAGCTGATATTATTGTTTTTCAAAACCCTTGCTCGGATAAATTATACAAATTAATGAAGGCGATTATGAGCAGGAAAGACAAAAAGCAAATAATCGTAGCGGATTACGACGATGACCTGTTCAACATAGGGCCCTGGAATCCTTCATATAGCGTATTTGGGACCAAAGAGGTTGGTGATCTATATATAAATAAGGATCAAGTTGACGACCTAATGGCCACTCTCCCGGAAAGAAATAAACAGCTTGTTAAGGTGAACCCGGATGGATCGGCGATCGTTCATATGTGGAAAGATAAGCACAAATCTTTTTATTGGGAAGATAAGCTGCAAATATTTGACATTGCAGCTAATTTATTAAGGATAAATACGATGCATAATATTATACAAGAAGTTGATCTATTAACAGCACCCACTCCACAACTAGCAAATGCATTAAGGGAACATCGCCCTAAAGGCAAGATAACGGTCCTTCCAAACTTGGTGGATTTTGACAGATTCCTCCCAATGAAGAAAATAAATGACGGGAAACTGAGAATTGTGTGGCAAGGGGGGGCATCCCACCACCCAGATCTTACAATGGTGAAACAAGAATTGATATCTTTTGCCAAAAAGCACCAAGAAGTTGAATTTGTCATTCAAGGCGTTTATTTCCCTGTGATTTTTAATGAGATTAAAGATAGGGTCAAATGGCTTCCATGGCACTCGGACATTAACACCTATCCTTTATCATTAAGAGAACTTTCGGGAGATATAGCGATATGCCCTTTAACTGATGACATTTTCAATAACGGGAAGTCGCCTCTCAAGTGGGAGGAAATGAGCGCGATGAAAGTTCCATGCGTTTGCTCCCCTGCTGTTTATGGGAATTATATTGAACACGGAAAGACCGGATTCATAGCTCGACAAGGCGAGTGGGAAGCTTGCCTGGAAAAATTGCTCGATCCTGATTTAAGACAACAGATCGGGCAGAATGCTTATAATTCCGTTAAAAGAGATCTTTCATTGAAAAATGCAACTATGTATTGGTCAGCCCTTGAAGATCTTTTTTTGGGACCGATAACTCACGATCAGGCAAATAGGAAATTATGAGAGTCGCTGTTCTACCATTATATAGCGGTAAAGTAATAACATTTTATCGAATGTCTCAGCCCTACGGCTATCTTAAGAACGTTCTACACAAAGATATATTCATAGGCGACCGCGAGATCCATGATAGCGAACGGCTACGCAATGAAATAGATCTGGCTGATATAATCATTTTTTTAAATCCTTGTTTAGCGAATGAATATAAATTGATCAAGATGATCGTGAACAGGAAGGACAAAGACAAAATAATTGTTGCGGATTATGACGATGATCTGTTCAATGTAGGCCCCTGGAGTCCAGCATATAGCATAATTGGAACTAAAGAGGTCGGCGATCTATGTTTAAGCAAGGAACAAGTTGATGATCTGATGCCAACGCTCCGTGAGGAAGATAAACAACTTTTTCGGATGAATCCGGACGGATCAGCGATCGTTTACATGTGGAAAGATAAGCATGAAAGTTTCTTGTGGAAAAATACATGGGCAAAATCTGGCTTTTTTAACATCGCAGATAATCTATCAAGGGTAAAGAATGCCCAAAATATCATGAAAGAAGCTGATCTGCTGACAGTGACCACTCCTCAGTTGGCCGATGAATTTAAGAAATATCGCCCCCAAGGCAAGATAGCGGTGCTCCCGAATTTGGTGGACTTTGACAGATTCCTCCCGATGAAGAAAATAAATGACGGGAAACTGAGAATAGTGTGGCAGGGGGGACCGACCCACTACCTGGACCTTTCAATGTTAAAACAAGAATTAATCTCTTTTGCCAGGAAGCATCCGGAAGTCGAATATATCTTTCAGGGTACAAAATTCCCGGCGATCTTTCATGAAATTAAAGATCGGGTCAAATGGCTTCCCTGGCACTCGGACATTAACACCTATCCTTTATCATTAAGAGAACTTTCGGGAGATATAGCAATATGCCCTTTAACTGATGACATTTTCAATAATGGGAAGTCGCCTCTAAAGTGGGAGGAAATGAGCGCGATGAAAGTCCCATGCGTTTGCTCCCCTACTGTTTATGGGAATTTCATAGAACACGGGAAGACCGGATTCATAGCTCGACAAGGCGAGTGGGAAGCTTGCCTGGAAAAATTGCTCGATCCTGATTTAAGACAACAGATCGGGCAGAATGCTTATAATTCCGTTAAAAGAGAATTCTCATTAAATAATGCAACTATGTATTGGTCAGCACTTCAGGATTTGTTGAAATAAGGATAAAGGGAACGGGGTATTATTGAGCCCTGCTATAAATGAACTGCCATTTGATCTTATTCACTTCATCTTTAATGGCACCCACTAGCTCCTGCGTCATCTCTTCCGGATTTTGAAGCAGATAAGATAACGCGATCACTTCCATATGCAGTTTGTTCTGGAGTTTTTTGTCCTGCAGTTTTTTGACGAAATCCCTTTCGATCTGCCTCAATTCTTCCCTTTTCTTCTCAAGAGTGATCTTCGCATAGGATTCATCAAGTTTTCTGTTCTTTTCCCTGTTCTCCCTGAGCATATTGCTTACGTCCGTGAATAAATTGTTTAATGCCTGCTTTACCTTGCTTAGAACATTTAGTTGGGTGATATCGGTCGTGGCAACGACTTCAACTTCCGCGCCCTCGCCGCTAATGATCCCGGCTATGCTCGCAAGCTGAGCAAAGTTATCGAGTTTATAGCCCTTGGCTTCGGCTACTTGGATAATTTCGCCAATTAATGCTCTGTCCGCTTTAATGTTGTTTTCGGCCTGTAAAATAACTTGATTGGACATTCCAAGGTTTTTAGCTGACTTGGTGCCTTCAACATCCAGATTAAATAATGCTTCGCCTTGCTGCGCGGATTCTTTGATAATTTTTAGCCCTTCAGCACTGGGAGTATTATTATTAACTTTATCCTTGTTTTCAGATATTAACGCCCGAACACCTGGGGTTAGTTCCTGGTCTTTTTTGTATGCCTCTTCAGCTACTTTAAGAACTATAGGGTTTTTTACCTGTCTTTTTTCTAAAGTATCCAACGAAACCATAAGTTCATCTTTCTTCGCTATATAAACATCGATATTTTTTTGATCTGCAGCCTGAGACAGAGATGCGGCCAACTGCTTAAAGTATTGAACGGCCTGTTCGTCGGTCATACTATCGATGGCTTGTTTCACGGCTTGCGATTTAACGCCTTCTTTCAGGTAAGATTTGGCAGCTTGACCCCCTTCTTTTTTGGCTGCGGCTTTTTCTGGAGCAGTTTTCGCCTTCGCTTCTTTTTGTTCCGCCTGAGAGATCGTTTTCGCAGTTGCCTCTGTTGTCGCAAAAAGAGAGTGGTATTGTTTTTTGAACCAATCGCCAACTCTTTCAACTAGATCCTTTGAAGTATCTTCAACATAGGCGGTTACTGTTGCCACGTCTTCGCCATAATGAGCGAAGTAGTTTGAAATAGGCGTAAGGACTTTCTTGAGCCCTCCGGATTTTTTAGTCGGTGTGCAAATCGGGGTGCTCTTTATTCCAGTTACGCTTAGATCTTTACCCATATCACCCATATCTCTTCTCCTCTATTCCTGATCTCCCGATTCCCTGATCTCCCTCATCCTCTCCTATATATATATCGTAATAAACAGCCAAATATTTCATGTTTTTAAGCATGTTCCTTGACCTGTTTCTGGCCGTTCTCATGCCTGAAAACCACCTCATCAATGTCCTCGCCAACGCCGTGGTTGAATCCCGATTCCCCCTTAAGGCGCTGTATCAGCTTTATCATAAAGGGCACGTTTTTCTCTATGGTCGGATTATCATGGTTTTCAAGTATTGACGCTGCCGATTTAAGCTCGATTATCGTGTGGTCGTGCATCTGCCTGTTCGCATCATCCCTCAATGTATCAAGCTCCTCTTTCGTAAGGTTCATGTCCAGGTTCTTCAGGTTGGACACAAGCCCTTTTAGCTTGTTATTGAGCAGGCCGTATGCCGGCCCGGAAAGCTCGTAATATGTGGACCTCTCAATAAATGACTCTTTCAGCATTTCCAGCGTCCTGAACCTGGCCAGCACCTTCGCTTCCTTCTCGATCCTATTAAAAATTTCCGTCTCAAGGCCGAGCTTTATCAGCCCGTTCTTAAGCTTCCTTATCTTCGGGGCAAAACTGAACACCGCGAAAGGATCTCCGGTAATGGCCCTCTTCATGTATTCAGCCCTTAGCTGGTTTATGAGAAGCTCCCTTTCCTCGTCCTTTGTCATCTCGTAGCCGTGCTTGTCATTTACCCCGCCCGCGCTGACTTCCCCTATGGATATCTCGCCTGCGTTCTCCAGCCTGACTGCTTTCTCCACTTCCATAACGAACAAGCCCAGGTCGAACTTTTTCTGCTCCCAGGTCTTGAGGAAATTCTCGAAATTGAACCCTACCTTGTAGCCCAGTTCAACCAGCTTCTTCACCTCGTCCCTGTTGTCCTTGTCAGAAAGGTGGCGCTCCATCAGCCTTGATTCCACCGCGTCCGTTATGAAATCCCTTATTTCCCCGTGAGATACTTCGGAAATACGCGACAGTTGCTCGTTAATTACTTCCTTGTCGCTGCTTATTCCCGAGAGCTTTTCCTCTTTTATTGCTTCATCAAAAGCGTTATTAAGCTGCTTAGCCGTAACTATGGACTGGAATGATCTTTTTGGCGAGAACGTATGAAGGATAAGGCTGTCTTTTATGTTGGATGCATATTCGGACTTCGAAGTCTGTTTTACCGCCTTTTCAACGGCAATGATCTCTTTTTCCGAAAAGCCCTTATTTCTTAACTTGTTGCGCGAATCCTCCAAGCGGTCCCTTGCGTCAGGCGATGCCGCGACGACATACTGCATGAACGCTCCCGAATACTGCTGGACGGCTTCCTTTAACTCTGCCGCATTTTGAAACTTCTGGATATTTTTCGACTTATCCGGCCTGTCTATTTGATGTTCTTTTCCCTTCTTTCCCGAAGAAGCATCCTGTGTCCTTTTAATGTCCTCGCCTGCAAGCTCGTCATCAACCTTATAATTATCCTCTTTTATGGAGCCTTCAAATATTCCGCCAAGCCCTTCCTGGGTTGAAACGAATTGGAAAGCGTTCTTTGGGGATGAAACATGCTGTATGAAGCTGTCCTGCAGCTTTGAGGCAATATCGAGCTTAAGCGACCTCTTTACAGATTTTTCAAGTATCTTTATGTCTTTCTCTGAGAATCCTTTTTCCTTTAAACTATCTCTTGCTTGATCGATCTTTTCTTTTACTTCCGGATTTGACATGATTGCTTTGTTGGCAGCAGAGCTCAGAGACTGAACATCCTTATTAATGAACATATTCTCTTCTATGTTTTTCTGCTGCTCATTGGTCTTC
>Ga0315286_10000391_pt1 | contig 36194 bp, 32 predicted proteins | sample YL17G10_0_MG_FD_205038 | JGI IMG/M metagenome (GOLD analysis project Ga0315286, IMG submission 205038) | Sediment microbial communities from Yellowstone Lake, YNP, Wyoming, USA - YL17G10_0 | ecosystem: Environmental > Aquatic > Freshwater > Lake > Sediment | place: USA: Wyoming | collected...
TGTCACCTGCGCGCTAGAATTAGAAAGATATCTGATTTTTAATTTCACACCTAGCCCTAAGGCCTCCTGTATTTTGGCAATCTTCTGGCTATTAATATCTTCTAATAAATTAAAGGTCAGGCCAAAAAGACTGAAAAAATTACTGAAATCAAAGATTTCTTTCGTCTTTAAGATTACATTTAATCTATTAAATGCCTCTAAAGTAAGCTCAACATCCGAAAGCGCGCGATGCCTTTGTTCGGTTTTTATACCTAATGCTCCTGCCACAGATGAGAGCGCATAGCGTTCTAAGCCCGGTAAAAGCCGCCTTGCCATCTTGAGTATATCTACAACCATCGTATCATCTAAGGGACCCTCCCCCATCAGTTTTAATTCATGATTCAAAAAATCCAAATCAAAAGCAGCATTATAAGAACACAAGCAGCTATTTTTAATAAAGCCTAAGAACCGGGGCAGGATTACGTCTATAGTTGGCGCGCCTTCAAGCATTTCGGGGGTAATCTTATTTACCCGTTGCGCAGCTGCGCAAATAGGGCGATGAGGATTAATCAGGCTTTGAAAAGTGGCTATTTTTTCCTTGCCTTTAAAGCGGATGCCGGCAATTTCTACTATGCGGTCTCCCGATTGCGGCTCTAACCCGGTAGTTTCCGTATCAAATATAGTAAATTCTACTTCATCTAAATGTTTATTCACCCCGCCATTCCTTTTTTATGCAATTTATGCTTTTGCCCATCATTGCCTCGCGTAACAATATAAGCCGGAATTAATTTTACCGGATGATATGAAAGCTTTACTTTTTTTAGATTCTCTAACCCCGAATCATCCATAATATTTATATATTTGTAGTCTCCTGAATCCTGCGAAAACCGCCGGAAGATAAATTGGCTTAATCCCTTAACAGAGAGGTCTACGATTTCATATAAAATACAAAATGTGTTTTTATTTAACTCAAATCCCAGGGTGAATGCCTTTATGCTCTTGTTTATCTTAACCACCCGCCCGACTATATCTAAATCTAAATAGTTATGCAGCAGGTGCCGAAGGCAAATACGGCTGTCGTGAAGCATCCCCTGATATAACGGGTCCTGATTTTTAGGCTTACGCGTATTTAACCACTGATCGAATAATTTAAGGCAGCCATCTTTATACTTTAAAGAAAAGACTAGATATTCAAATTTATAATGCTTGACGAAATAATTAAAAGTAGCGCGTTTAGATTTAAATTTATTGCCCTTAAGTCGGATTAAATCTTGTCTTCGACAAAGATAATCTCCCGGCTTAACCGCGCACTCGTAATCTAAGTCTTGATAAAAGGACAAGCTTGCTTCTTCTACGTTTTCAATGCGGGAAATTTCTTTATTTTTATTAAATCCGTCCATAATCTTAAAAACCTCTTTGATCACTTCGGGTTTTAGCCTCTTAGTTTGTGGCGGGAAGTAGAGGAAGCAGCCGATTTTATCCTTAAAAAAAACGCAAAGGCAATCTTCGATTAAACTCCAATATATCTGAAAAAGGCCATTCCAGATATAAATATTCTGGAAGGCGTAGGCTGAAAGTTCATGCGTAGTTAGACCCAAAAATCTATCAAATAAATTTTTATCTTTTAAGGTGAGCAAATTAAGTTTCATAAATTAAAGTTTGACCTTTGTAAGATTAATTGCGCCTGCATACGCCTGGATAACTTGGGGATTGCTTTTTAAGCTATTCAACCAAGGGGGATTATTAAATAGATGCGTTAAATACTGCGTATGCTTTTTGAAAATCCCGCTCTCTGAATTATCTCTTACAAAAGGGCATTTCGCATCCACAGCCAAGAATACCACCCCTTCATGGCGGTTAATCAGAAACGGGTAGAGCTGGCATTCAAACGGCCTAAAAGGATATATATTGCATTGATTGTCTTGAATACTTAAAAAGTAACAAATGAAATTACCCTCTTTGAGATTAGGCTCAAGACGGATTTTTTTATCTCTACTGATCGCGCAGGAAGGGATTTTCTTCTCTAAAGAGCTTCCTATCTCTTCATCTAAAAGCGAGGCAGACCATATATTATCTTGTTCACTAAATCTACAACAACCCTGGCATTTTAAACATATTCCATGAGGAATAATTTGCTCTATCATTTGACCACACTGCCAAGTTGCATTTTTCTTTCGGGAGAAATCAGGGCTATCCCTTCTGCATCCGAAGTTGCCAGAATCATCCCCTGGCTTTCCACACCCCTTAAAACTGCCGGAGCGAGATTATCCACTATTACCACCTGCTTACCAATAAGCTCCTCTTTTGTATAAGAACTCTTTATTCCTGCCACTACCTGTTTTGTCTTATTCCCTAAGTCAAGCGTGATGATATAGAGCCTGTCAGCATTAGGATGATCTGCAACTTCTTTGATCACAGCGATCTTTATCTCTAATTTTTTAAACTCTTCGATAGTAACCATTCCTGCCTCCGCCTATTTAAAGTGCATAAAGCCTAAGGTGACTTATCAAAAAATTATAGCACGCTCGAAGAGAAAACACAAGACCGAAGAGAAGCTGCTGGGAGGAGGTTAAAATCTTATTTAGAGGGAAGCTAAGTTTGGCGGGTAGTGGTTATTTTTCTTTTTCTAAAACCAGCAAAAATACATCTACAATTGCAGGGTCAAATTGTATATTCGCGCCCTTTTTAATTATTTTTATGGCTTCTATTCTTAAGTAAGCTTTGCGATAAGGGCGATCAGAGGTCAAGGCCTGAAATATATCTGCAATGGAAATAATCCGTGCTCCAATAGGGATCTCTTCGCCTTTCAAGCCGCTAGGATAGCCTTTTCCATCCCATCGCTCATGATGGTAAAGGATCAAGGGGATCAAACTATGTAAAAATTGAATCGGCCGGATAATATCTGCGGCAATCTGGGGATGTTTTTTAATCTCTTCGTATTCTTTTGGGGTGAGTTTTGATTTTTTAAGTAAAATCCTTTCGCTAATTCCAATCTTACCTAAGTCATGTAAGACGGCTGCTTGCCTGACGCGTTCCACATCTTCTTTGGATAAACTTAAGGTCTTGGCGATTTCTGCGGCGTATTTGACCGTGTTCTCCACATGCTCTCCGGTATAATGGTCTTTTAATTTAATGGTTTTGGCAAAGGCAAATACCGCTTCTATTAAGCTCTGATGGGCGCGCTTATTCAACTTATCCAGTTTCTCTTTCAAAAGCAAAACATCCTGGCTCTGCTCGATTTTTCCGAGCAGAATCGACTTTTCTTTTTTAATATCCAGGGAAGAGTAGGCCTTATCTCCGCCGTCTTCTTTCACTTTGTTTAAGATTTTGTCGGCGAGGTCAACTAACTCTAAGCCCTTGGAGATATTATCTTCCGGATATGAAGCGACGGCTAAACTTAATTTTAATTGCACGGTTTGTTTTCTATTGCCAAAATTATTAGTCCTGATATAGTCCAGGATTCTCTGCGCTAAGCTTAAAGCTGTGGACCTATCTGTTCCGGGCGATAAAAGCACAAATTCCTCACCCCCGAACCTGACTACCGTATCGTATTTACGCACCATTTTTTTTAGGCTGGCGGCAAACTGCTTCAGCACCAAATCACCAAATTGATGCCCATAAACATCATTTATCGACTTAAAATAGTCAATGTCAAACATTATCACAGAAAGTGGATGCGCGTCTCTTTTGGCGCGGTAAAATTCTTTTTCGATAACCTCCATCAGGTAGCGATGATTGTAAAGGCCGGTGTGGGAATCCTTCAGGGCTAATTGCTTAAATCTTTTATTTGTCTTGAGCAGTTCCTGATTTAAGGTTGCTAGTTTTTTCTCTGACTGTTTAGCCTTTGATATATCTGTAGCAATAATCCCCAAACCGCCACCAACCTTAAACGCCTTAATGGTAAATTGTTTATCTCCGAATTTAGGGTGGGTAGTATAATCTTCTATAACAATGGGCTTACCTGTACGCACTACTTCCAAATATTTGTCATATATGCCCTTTTTTTTCAGATCAGGGGAAATCTTCAGAATATGTTTTCCGATCAGCTCGCACTTTTTGATCCCTAATCCTTTTAATATTATCCGATTAACCTCTATCAATTTTAATTTGGCATCAAAAAGAAGAAATCTGTCAGTGGCAGAATTCATAAAACTACGCAACCTGACTTCGCTATGCCTTAACCTTTCTTCGGCTTTTTTGCGCGTAGTAATATCCTCTATCACGCCATCTATCCACTTAATATTACCCTGCCCATCATAACGAACCTTTGCCGTACAAGAACACCAGATAGGCCTACCGTCTTTCTTGCGTAAGCGCAATTCCTTGTCATTTATAGAGCCCTTGCGCAGTAATTCTTTGATAAAGAGCCTTCTATCTTCAGGGTTCTGGTAAAGGTCGGAAACCAAGATTTTTGTAAGCTCTACAATAGATTTGTATCCAAACATCCTGACCATCGCCGGATTCACTTGAAGGAAACGGCCGCGGGAACCACCGGTATTTCTGTATATACCAATGTTTACGTTCTCTATCAGGGTGCGGTATTTTTGCTCGCTCTCCTCTAAAGCATCCTTGACCTTCTGATAGCGCGCCTTAATCTTAGTGAGTTTATTCATCTTGGCCTGTAACTGGTTTTCCCGTTCATGGCCTAAAAAAAGAAGAGGCAGCTCTCTTGTACTTAAGAGCCGCCTCTTTAAGCTTTATGTCTTAAGCTAGGGGCTTGTCTGTTCATAGCTATACAGAAAGTATAGCATATTTTAGGTTTGTTTTCTACTGTGGCATTTATTACGGAGAGCTATAATTTCTCTTCTTTGGTTTTATCAAAGTAAGAGCCCACTACCAAATTTACAATTTTATTAGCGTCAATGGTGCTAATATCTAAAAAGTCTAAGCCCAAAACATATTTTTTTTCGCCAGCTTTTGGGGCTTCTTTTTTCTTAACCCAGGCCACCTTAGCCGTAGCAGAGATTGAAGAGCTAGGAAGATCAAATTTTAAAGCGATCTTGATTAAGCCAGAGGATAAATCGCTGATCCATTCATCCCGCAAATCATCGGTAGCCATACCTAATCCTCCCACGCCAAGATCTCGGGACATTGCAAAGCGTAGCTTTATCGTCTCTTTAAAATCTAATTTAGTCACCGCCTCTGAATCAAAAACCACGAAGTGCACAGGAACAGATATCTTTATCCTGACATTGCGCCTTCTTTCTTTTTCAAAATCGCTATCCATCTCCTCAGCCTCCTCTAGATTACAATAAAAAAACCTAAGTCAGGCTCCACTTTCTCCAATAAGTATAGCACATATTCTACAGAAATTCAAAAATTCTTGAAGTGCCTAATTAATATTGTACTCTTTTATATATTGGAGTCAACAAAAAGCCCTACGGTTTAGCAGTTAAAACCGTAGGGCAACTCATTTGGCGGGGCTGACGAGATTTGGACTCGCGACCTTCTCCGTGACAGGGAGACGCCCTAAACCAGACTAGGCCACAGCCCCAATTATTTTATAGGAATTTATTTTCCCGTATATATAACAGTATAACTTTATACTGTCTTTTTGGGAATAAGTCAAGTGAAAGCTTCATTAATGAAACTTTTGCTTGAAAACATCTTAAAACTGAATGGTGGGCGGTACAGGACTTGAACCTGTAAGCCTCCTGAATGTAAGTCAGGCGCGCTAACCAATTGCGCCAACCGCCCGCATTTGTCATCATGAAGAATTAAAAAAATCTTTCTATGCCCCGGCCAAACGGCCTAAAAATACAATAGTAAAAACCATCACCAAAAGCGCAACCGTCTCGGTCATACCCAGCACAACCAGATAATTGCCAAAGCCTTTGCCGGTTTCACCCATAGCATCACAAGCTACCGCCGCGCATTTACCCTGCCAGTAAGCTGAAAGGCCAATCGCAGCACCGGAAAAAGCACCTACACCCCAAAGATACTGTCCGGTTAAGGTAAGAGAGAGCATGCGGTTCATCACAATAAAACCATAGATAGTCTGGGTCAAGGGCGCGGCAGTCAGCGCAACTAATAAAAAAGACGCGCTTTTATTCTGGGCAAAGTTTTTCTTCCATGCGCCGATAGCGCTCATCCCGGCAATCCCTGCGCCTGCTCCTGAACCAAGCGCTGACAACGCAAGTACCAAAATTGCACCCAAATCTTTAAATTGTATCAAAATATTCTGCTCCATAAAGGCTCCTTTCTTCCTAATCCTTAAGCGGTTGATACGCTACTCCGCTCCATGATAAACCCGCATGGCCGGAGAATTCTAAAACATTCAACCTGATCCCATGCACCAAAACCGACAACGGGCCAAGCACTATGTTGATGGCATGCCCGATAAAGAGAACCATGAACCCGGCCAAATTATTTCCCCCCCCTAAACCCGCAGCTAAACTATTCACGGTATCGGCAATGGCCACACCGGCTAAACCCACGGCAAAAAGGCGCACATAAGAAACTACATCCGTAAAGCTATTTACCAAACTTAAGGCTAATACCCCAAAACCCTGCCCGATCATCTTAAAAATATTCTTTTGTGGGCTGCTAAATAAAACCACTAAAGAAATCCCGGAGATAATCAGCCATTTCCCTTGTTTAGGGAAAGGATCATTTAGAATCAGGGTTTTCGCTAAAAAGAAAGCAGCCCAAAGCACCAAAATCCAGCCGATATCCGCAAACGCGGCCAAGGACGGTAATTTTCTTGCTGCCTGCCAGCCATGCGCCAGAGTCAAATGCAGGGCGCCTAAAAAAAAGCAGAATGCCTGCAGAAATTTTGTATCATTCAGTATCGGAATAAAAGGTTTTAGCCCTGCTTTAAGAAACCACTCCTGGCCAAAGACTGTTCCGGTAAGCAGGCCCCAAAATATCGCGCAGGCACTGAATAGATAAATAAGAAAGAAGATCCGGGTATCTTTAAGTTTCGCGCGGAATTTTTTATGCAGCCAAAAGGCCAGAAGAAAATATGCTGCCCCGTAACCCGCATCACCGATAATCATGCCAAAAAATAAACTTAAGAAACAAAGAAAGAGCGGGCTGATATCCAACTCGCGGTAACCGGGGATAATCTCCAGGAGCCTGAATACCGGGCTAATCACATCTACCCAGGCAGGATTGCGGATCAAAGTAGGCACGTTATCTTCTTCAGACGGATCACTTACTGCGATTGCCCATTGTTCTTTTTTGGCAGTCCCTAAAAGTGCTTTTACTGCACCCGAGGGAGCGTACCCGTTTAAATACATAATATTACCTACCTGCCCCATTCTTGTGCGTGCCTGATACAATTCTAATTCTTTCTCCAATAATTTTCTGGTTTTGGAAAAACTTTCCAGATAAGAGGCGTGTTTTTTAATTTCATTTTTAATCGATCCCGCTACCCGAATATCTTCTGTTAGTCTTACCCGCGCTTTTGCAAGGCCCATCTTTGGTAAATTTAATTCTTTAAAAGGTATTTCTACTTTTTCCCGTGAAATCACCGCGCAGTTTGCCATTCCTGCTAAACCCGAAATTTTCTTTACCATAACATTGGCAGGAAGGTTTTTTACCTCTTTAACCGGAATCTGAAAAAGCCTGAGATAGATATTTTTCTCGTTTAAATCCTTGATTGCCTGCGGGTCAAAATCCCCCCAGGGCTCCCATTGACTTATCATATTCTTAAGCGTGATGGAATATTCTTTAAGCTGCTCATATCTTTTGCGCAGATCTATAATATGATACACAGTGAGTTTCCAATCGCTTAGTTCTTTACTGCTTTGGGTTTCCCCTTGAAAAAATTCCGGCTCAGATAAAACTCCAATAGCTTGGTTGATCAGCGCAATATTATCTTGAAGCTCGCCCATATCTTTACCCGAGGGCGCTTTTTGGTGTTCTACGTGTAAAACTCCCAGAGTGCGCAGCCCCGTAACAGTAGAATCCGCATCTTTTTCTTGGACAATCACGGTAATTTTTTTCATCGGCACAATCATGCTGCCACCCCTGTTAGTTCTAACATTTCAATTTTTCTCTTAGCTATCTTGCTGCGGCCAACGGCATTGGCCATCTGATCGCCCAAATAAATCTTAATTGCCCGGATAGCTTCGGATGCCTCGGGAATCTTTATTTTTTCAAACAAATTAACCCGCTGAGTAGTGATACGCAGTTCATGCCTTAAAACTTCTATTCCTTTTTCTAAAACTTTAATCTCGCAGCACAGAGAAACAAGCTTTCTTAGTTCTTCTATGGCAAAATCAACCCATAAAGGGAGAATAAACAAATCGTACTCGACAGATTCGAATTCTGCGCGCTCAAAAACAGATAAATCGACTCCGGCAATATTTTTAACGGAAGCGATGATTGCTTTGGGCTTAATCATCGGCTTAAGATCTACTTCTGTATCGGTAAATAAACCTACCCATACTTGGGAGGCGCGTCTTTTAGTAATTTCGCTTTGCGTTTTTTCCTCTAAAAGAGACAGTTGATGAATAATCCCTATCTGCAATTGCTGTTTTTTCAGTTGCAAGGTAGGCAGATACATTTGATATTGCCTCAAGGCATCTCTCTGTCTTTTTAATTCTCCTTTGGTCAGTTTAAATTTCATCTCGGCCAATACTGCTCAATCATTGATTTCTTGATGCCGGTTTCTTCGGAAGTAAAACACTCAGCTAAAATTTCCCATCCTAAATTTAAGGCCTGCTCTAAAAGAATATTCACCTCCAACGACATCATCTCTTTTTCAAAAATCTTACCGTACTTAAGAAGCTTCTGGTCCCAGGCGCTCATCTTAAATCCCATTGCCTGTTTCTCTAGTGTCTGGCGATAATCAGCAAATAACTGAATCATGGTATCCATAATAGTTCTATGGTCTGCCCGTGTCTTGCCATTAACCTGCTGCTTAAGGCGGCTGAGCGATCCAAAGGGCTCGATGACATTATTCTTAAGATAAAATTGGCCTTCGGTAATATACCCGGTATTATCCGGCACAGGGTGCGTTACATCGTCGCCGGGCATCGTGGTAGCCGCAAGTATGGTGATAGAGCCTGCGTTATCAAAATCCACTGCCTTTTCATAGCGCGAGGCTAATTGGGAGTAAAGATCTCCGGGGTAACCGCGGTTAGAAGGAACCTGTTCCATGGTAATGGCTATTTCTTTTAAGGCATCGCAAAAATTAGTCATATCGGTAAGCAAGACTAATACGCGCTTCCCTTTCAGCGCAAAATCTTCTGCCACTGCCAGGCTGATATCAGGGACAAGCAGGCACTCTACGGTAGGGTCTGCTGCCGTATGAATAAAAAATACGCAGCGTTCAAGCGCCCCATGCTCCTGCAGCGTATCTCTAAAAAATAAATAATCGTCGTGCTTAAGCCCCATGCCTCCTAAGATAATAATATCGACCTGCGCCTGTATGGCAATCCTGGCTAATAATTCATTGTAGGGCTCTCCGGCAATGGAGAATATGGGTAATTTTTGCGATTCAACTAAGGAATTAAAAACGTCGATCATCGGTATGCCGGTATGCACCATCTTATTAGGGATAATTCTTTTTATGGGGTTGACCGGCGGCCCGCCGATATCAATTAAATTTCCTGATAAAGCCGGCCCTTTATCCAGGGGCAAGCCGCTTCCGTTAAAAATGCGCCCGAGCAAATCATCGCCACTGGTAATACGCATGGGGTGCCCTAAAAACCTTACTTCATCATCCGTAGCAATCCCACGGCTGCCGGCAAAAACCTGCAAAGATACTTTTTTGCCATCAAGGCGTATAACTTGCGCCAAAGATACTCCCTGTTTTGTAGTTACTTCGGCAATATCTGTGTAACCTATACCTTCAGCCTCAACCGTAATCACATCTCCGGCAATCTGAATAATATTGGTATAAACTTTAGGCACTGACTTTCTCCGGCTTAGCTAATCCTTCTTTTATGGTAGCGATTATCTCTTTCTCGATTTCGGCGAACTCGCCAGATTCCCAGGCCGAAGAATTCCAGCCGCGGAATTGTTGTCTTAGTTTTTGAAAAAACAACCGTGTTTTATCTTTATCTATAAAATCAAGCTCCGGCTCCAGGACATTATTGCAAATAAAGCCAAATACATATTTCTGCCTTTCTGCCGGGGTCGACTCATCAACCGGATCATAGGCATTCTGCTGCAGATAGACAAAGTCGAAAAATTCTCCTTTTAGGTATTCAATAAAGTCTTTTAAGGATGTTCCCTCTTCTCCGATAACTTGCATCATCTGGGCTATATCATGAGACTTGCGCAAGATTTCATGGCCTTTTATTACTTGCTTTACATCCACAAAGCTTTGATATTTACTCCAACTGATCAAAGGGTCAATCGCCGGATAACAACGGGCATCGGAACGCCGGCGCGAAAGTCCGTGGAATGCGCCGACCACTTTTAGGGTAGCCTGAGTCACCGGCTCTTCAAAGTTTCCTCCTGCAGGGCTGACTGCCCCCCCTATGGTCACCGAACCCAGGGTGCCGTCGTGTAATTTTACAACTCCTGCCCGTTCATAAAACGAAGCGATACGAGATTCAAGATACGCGGGGAATGCTTCTTCACCGGGAATCTCTTCTAACCTTCCGGACATCTCGCGCATGGCCTGCGCCCACCTGGAAGTAGAATCCGCTAATAATAAAACATTTAATCCCATCTGCCGGTAATACTCGGCGATAGTCACCGCAGTATATACGCCGGATTCTCTGGAGGCAACCGGCATGGAACTGGTGTTGACCATAATCACGGTGCGGTCAATCAAGGGCCTGCCGGTTTTAGGATCAATTAATTTCGGAAATGTCTTTAAGGTCTCCACTGCCTCTCCTGCCCGTTCACCGCAGGCAGCAATAATCACGATATCCACTTCTGCGTGCCGGCTGGTTAATTGCTGCAGCACGGTTTTGCCTGAGCCAAAAGGCCCGGGGATACAATAAGTTCCGCCGCGTGCCACCGGAAAAAGCGAATCTATCAGGCGCATTCTGGTAACCAAAGGCTCAGCCGGCTTTAATTTCTCAGCGTATGCTTGAATAGGTATTTTAATCGGCCAGGCCTGCTTAAGAAAAACCTCATGCTCTTTACCATTTTGATCTCTAAGTTTAGCAACCGGGGTTTTTAAATTATATTTTCCCGGATTCACCATACTTACAATTTCAAGAGCCCCCTTAAGGCCGAAGGGAACCATAATATAGTGCTTGAAGATTTTCTCAGGGACAAAGCCTAATTTTTCTCCGGCGCGAACCTTCTCTCCTATTCTGCGCTGAGGAGTAAATTCCCATTCTGCCTCATCAGGCAGCGCTTTTAAATAAACTCCCCGGGTTAAAAAGAAACCGCATTTTTTTGCTACGCTGGGAAGCGGATTCTGTAACCCATCAAATATCTGGCCGAGCAGCCCGGGCCCAAGCTCAACTGAAAGAAGCTCGCCGGTAAACTCCACTTCTTCTCCGATTTCCAAACCAGCAGTATTCTCAAACACTTGAGTTTCAGCTTTGTTGCCTCTTACACGGATTACTTCGCATTTGAGACGTTCCTGGCCATGGATGATATAAGCGACCTCATTCTGGACTACAAAGCCGTCTATCTCCACCATAACCATATTGCCGCTAATCTTTACAATTTTGCCTGTTCTTCGAGTTGTCATATTAACTTAATACCTCTTCTAATAATTTAGATTTATCTGCCCGGCTTATTCTCTCCCAACGCTCCAAGATCAGTAATTTAAGCGCATAGGTAATCAGAAAATCTAAATCAAAATAATGCCCTGTAGCTAACTCATCAAGCATGTGCCATCGCTCCTGGTCCAGTGTTTTTTCAGCTTCTAGAATTGCCGGGTTTCTGTAGGCATTCATCGCAATATGAGTAATATACGGCCATGCATACTCATCTCCGCGGATATATTTAAGAGGGTCAATCTGCTTACGGCTGGCTCTGATTTTTACTAATTCATTTCTTAAGGCCGTATCAAAAACGCGCCACTTTTTTAGTGTCGGCTGCAACCCTTCGTAAGCATAGCCTTCGGCGATTAATTTTATAAAATTAACGTCGGTTTCCGGAATTTTATCTTTACAGATTTCCATAAATTTTTCAAAAGAAAAGGGGGGTTTTATCCCAAAATGAAGCATGGGTAAACTGGATATTAAATAGGGATAAAAACTTGGCATATTATTCTAATATCTCTTTTAATTTTGGCTTAAGGTGTCTAGTTATGTAATCTGCCAAAGCCCGGTCAGTAAAATCAAAATGAGATTTACCAGCGTCAAAACTAATCATAAAACCGGTAAGGATATCATCCTGGCCCTTTAGTGTTATTCCTTTTTTGGCTTCTCTACCCAGTTCGCTGAATAAGCCTTCTTCTAGCTTTTCTAAATCGGATTTGTTCAACACAATGATGATATTTTCTTGATCTTTTTCATTATAATTTTTAATCAGCGAGGCGATTATTTTAATCAACTCCTGGGGCTTGAGCGCTTCTTTGGCGCTGGATATAATAAGCCTATCTAACATATCAGATATCTCTTTTTTTAAACTGAGCATCAGATCTCTTCCGGCCTGCTTTAGTGAAACCTGTGAACTTTCTTGCGCCTTGGCAATTTGCTCATTAGCTGCGCTGATTAATTTTTCCGCTTCGGCTTTGGCTTTTTTGACTATTTCTTCTGCTTGGCGCTTTGCTTGGCCTTCAATCTCTTTGGCCTTATCTTCCGCGGCCTTGACACCCTCTTGCTGTATCTTTTCTATTAAATCTTTGATATCTTCTGCCATAATATTCTCCTATTAACGCTCTGGCTTAATCGAATCTAATATTTCTTGTGTGGCTGATAAAGGATCTTTTGCCTCTAAAATCGGGCGGCCGATCACAATAAAGTCCGCGCCGGCTTTTACTGCTTCCTGGGGAGTCGCGCATCTTTTCTGATCATCAACTCCTGCTCTTTTTGGCCTTATGCCGGGAGTAACAATGAGAAAATTTTTTCCTAAATTCTTCCTGATAATTTTAGCTTCTTCCGGCGAAGAGACCACGCCGTCTAAGCCGCATCTTTTGGCCATTTTTGCCAGGTACAAGACCTCTTCGGAAAGGGTTCTCTTGATCTTTAGGTCTTTTAAAAAATGCGGGCAGATACTGGTCAGAATCGTCACTCCCAGTACTTTTGTTTTGCTGCCCCGGCAAACATTGGCCACTTCTTTTAAGGCGGTTGGCCCGGATAAAGTGTGCACCGTAAACATCGCCACTTTATACTTCAGTGCCTCTTGGGCAGCTGCGGCCATAGTATTGGGAATATCGTTGAATTTTAAGTCGAGAAAAACCTCTGCGCCGGTTTTACGGATATCTTGAATGATTTTAGGCCCGCAGGCAATATAGAGCTGTAATCCTACCTTAAATATTTTAATCGCGGGGTAAACCAAGCGTACAAAACGCAAGGCTTGCTTTGCATTATTTACATCTAGGGCAAGAATCAGCGCCGTGTTTTGTTTCATACTTTTAAATTACCAATAAGGCCTTCTATATTCTTAATTTTGGCCTCTTCCAAATATTTTTTCAATCCTCCGATTATCTCCACGCTTACTTTGGGATTGATAAAATTAGCAGTGCCGACACTTATGGCTGTTGCGCCGGCAATGAAAAACTCCAAGGCGCTAGGAGTATCCATTATACCACCCATCCCAATAATCGGAATTTTAATTTTCTGATAAACCTCCCAGACCATCCTCACGGCAATCGGCCGGATCGCCGGCCCGCTTAATCCGGCTGTGATCATGGCGATCCTTGGCTTTCTAGTACTTACATCTATACTCATGGCGCTGAAAGTATTGACTAATGAAACAACATCGCTTCCTGCCTTCTCTGCTGCTTGAGCAATTTCAGTAATATCTGTGACATTTGGCGAAAGTTTAGTAATTAGCGTTTTCTTGGTAGCCTTGCGTATCGCCCTAACTAAGTTGTAGGTAGCATGTGGGTCTTGGGATATTAATTTAGGTGATAGGTTGTAGGTTTTATGACCTATATTTGGACAGGAAATATTCAATTCTATAGCCGAAACTTCTTTTATTTTATCCAGTTGCTTGGCAAGCAGCATGAATTCCTTAGGATCTTTTTCTGAAGATATGCTGACGATTACGGGAACTCCGATTTTTGTTAATTCTGGAAGCAAGTCATCCAAAAACGCTTCTATCCCCGGATTTTCTAGCCCGATCGAATTAAGCATACCCGCTGGAGTCTCGCAGGTGCGCGGCGCAGGATTCCCCTGGCGCGGTTTTAAAGTGATGGTTTTAGTCACAATGGCGCCTAATTTCTTTAAATCCAGGAAGTCCCGGAACTCTTCTGCGTAACCAAAGGTTCCGGAAGCCACCATTACCGGGTTTTTGAGTTTAAGCTTACCTATATTAACAGTCAGGTTTGGCATTTTATTTAAAAACTTGGTTCAATGCATAAAATTTTATACTTCTTAAAATCCTTCAGGCCACCCTGAATGAAACTCAGGTTAGTCAGGTACTTCATTTTAGCCCAGGTCCAGAAAGCGGATTTAGGCTCCATGTAAAAATTCCATTTTACGTATTGATGGGCAAAATATATTGTCAGCAACAATGAAATCAAAGTAAATAATTTTATGCCTATGCCCCCCAGAATAAAACTTAAGGCCCCTGTGATTAAAAAAAGTAAGGCAAAGAAATGCATCAGATGAAAATTACCTACATACACAAACCCTCTTAGGGGAAAAGGAAGGACAAAAGTGGGATTGCCTTTTAGGAATTGTAAAATAATCTCCAGGCCATTTTTCTTTACATATTTGTCAATTAAAGGTAAGTGTGCCTGACCGTAGGTAACCCAGACCTTTCTTAGTAATTTTAAGTCTGCCCGATGCATATGATCAACCTTTGCCTTGGGGGCAAAATAAAATTTAAAACCATGCCGTCTACATTCGTAACTCAAATTCATATCTTCACCAGTCGGCCTTTCCCAAAACTTTACTCCTATCTCCTCCATCGCAGATTTTCTATAAGCCACATTACAGGTACCAAAAAAATAGCCTTTATGCCCTCCAATATCAGAGGGTAGTGGCTCCACAGGAAAGTCGGGATAATAGCCTTCTTTAATAAACCCGTAGCGCGGGGAAACCATATTGAATCTGAAGTGTTGGCACCAAGCTTCTACTAAATTATCGGGGTCGACTTTTAAAGTAAAAACCTCTCCCCCAACCGCGGCAATTTTAGGGTCGCTATTGAAGTGCTTAAGCATCTCATTGACCCAGTCGCGGCAAGGGGCGCAGTCTGCGTCGGTAAAAAATAAATAATCGCCTCTTACTACTTCTAAGGCTTTGTTACGGGCAAACCCCGGAGAAGGGCAGTTAGGAATTTCGACTAGCTTAATAAAAGGGTACTTCTTCTGCCAGTTTTTGATAATCTCAATAGTTTTATCATTTGAACCCCCGTCAGCAATAACCCATTCCCAACTTTCGCGCGGGTAATCCACATTAAGCAGATACTCGAATGTCTTTTCAATTGTACGTTCGAAGTTTTTAACAGGGATGATGATAGAAATAAAAGGTTTACTAGACAACATTGTCTCCTCCTTTAATGAACACATAAGTTACGGAAGTAGTAAGCAACGTAACTTATAAGTGTGAATTAAATCCTTGACACGCAGTGTCAAGGATCCTTTCCTTTACCAAACTATTTTCTCGGCCTTAAATACCGGCCCCTCCTTACAAACTCTTCTATAGCCGTTTATAGTTTTAATTGCGCAGCCTAAACAAGCGCCTATCCCGCAGGCCATATGTTCTTCAAGAGAAATTTGCGCGGGAATCTTATATTTTTTAGAAATTTGAGTGATTGCTTTTAGCATCGGCCGTGGCCCACAGGCATATATGGCTGATGGCTGATGGTTGATAGTTGACAGCAAAATTTTTTCTAGTAGCTCTGTGATTTTGCCCTGAAAGCCTTTTGAGCCGTCATCAGTAGCGATTTTGACTACGCAGCCTAAGCCTCTAAAATCTTTTTCGCATAAAATTTGGCCTTCTGTTTTAGCTCCAATTAAAACCAACGTTTTTCCTTTCTTTATTTTTTCTGCAAGAAAAACTAGCGGAGCCGCTCCCATCCCTCCAGCCACTAAGATAGAGCGCTGACGGCTGACGGCTGACAGCTGACAGCTAAATCCGTTTCCCAGCGGACCGATGATATCTAAATACTCACCGGCTTTCTTTTCCGAGAGGATCCGGGTGGCTAGGCCTACTACTTCATACAATATTTTTATACTTGAGCCTCTAACCCCTTGAATACTAAACGGCCTTCTTAAAAGCGGGTCTGAGTCTGGCGATATTTTAACATTCACAAATTGGCCGGGATAAGCCTTTTTGGCTATCTTAGGGGCGTCGATGATACCGCAAAAACAACTTCCTCTAACTCTTTTATTATAAAGCAATTTTGCCTTAATTTGAAACATCTTTTTTGAAATTATTTGTTCGCTTGCTCAAATAGTATATTAAATATATAAACAGGGTAATCACCAGCACTATTTCCAGCATCTCTACGATATATATCTTCATCCCCCGGCTCTTGATTTCTTCAAACGACTCCGCAAAAATAGCGATCAATAACACCGCTAAAATAGAGCCGATTTCTTTTTTCACCCAAGATAATTTTAAGGGTAGATATTCGCTGATATCTTGCGTCAATAGCTTCTTGGGTGACGGCAGAATACGCGGTACCCTCTTACAATAATCCGGATATACTTGAGGAAATACATTCGCCAGATTTTTCTCCTCTTTAAAGATGAGCAATATATAGCGGATAGTGAAAACTGATAAAAAGATAAAAACTGCCCACCATTCAAAGAGCACCAGCACAATACCTAACCCGATTAAAAGTATGCCCAAATACATGGGGTTACGTACCAGGGCATAAGGCCCGCCCTGTATCAATATCCGCCCTTTCCGCGAATGTTCGGATTTATACCCGCGCGCAGAAGCCCGAAACATCTGACCCAATAAAATAAAGGCAATACCGCATACCTCCGCGGCCCCATCTGAAAGATATACATCTACTTTACGGAAAAAAACTTTGGGAAAAAGAACAATCAAAATAACAACAATAAACATAATAAAACCGTTGATTTTAAGGCGCTTTTTCATTTAATGAGCCCGCAACAACTTATGTCCTCACTTATTTTTGACATTTGGGGCAAAAGTAAGTACCCCTGCCACTTAAAGCCATTCTTTGAATTGGCGTTTTACAAACTAAACACGGTTTATCTTCACGATCATAAACCTTATGATATTTTACGTAATCTCCGCGCTGTCCGGATACTTGCACATATTGATCCACAGAAGAGCCTTTGTGTTGAATTGCTTCGGTTAGGGTATTTTTTATTTCTTTAAATAATACCCCCTTTTCTTTATCTGAGAGGGAGGAGGCAGGCCTTTCGGGATGAATCCTAGCCCTAAAAAGAACTTCTGCTGCATAGAGATTCCCTATGCCAGAAATGAATGTCTGATCCAGTAAAAGAGGTTTGATTTTGGTTTTCTTTTTGACCAGCATTTCTTTAAATTGTCCTAAATCAATAGCAAAAGGCTCCGGGCCTAACCCCTGAATAAATTTTAGGGAGCGCCAATCATCCAATAAGCGCAATTCTGCGAATAGCCTTTGGTCATTAAAATCTAAAGTTTTACCGTCGGATAAATGGAAACTCACACGGGACGCCTTGCCCTTACCGGGATAAATCAGCTGCCCGGTCATCTTTAAATGAATAACCAGGGATTTTCCACTGGACAGCTCTAAAATCAGAACCTTGGCTTTGCGCAGGATATTCTTGATCGTGACACCGGTTAATCCTTTTTTAAATTTCACCACAGAAGGCGCGCGGATAACCTTAGGATGATGTACGCAAACCTCGGTAATTTTTTTACCTAAGACTACTTGTTCTAATTCTCTTTTTATGGTTTCCACTTCCGGCAGCTCTGGCATCTTCTTTTTAGATAAGTTTAACCCATATTTCTCTTAAGCGCGGCCCGTCGCTTTCGCAAAAATATATTCCCTGCCAGGTCCCAAAAGCAAGCTGGCCGTCTCTGACAAAAATGGTTAACGACGCACCAAAGAGAGAAGACTTTATATGGCTATCCGCATTCCCCTCACTATGGGCATAACCCGCATTTTCCGGAACCAGTTTATTCAAGGCATTGGTAATATCTTTTCTTACCGAGGGGTCGGCATTCTCATTTATGGTCAGGCCGGCAGTAGTGTGCGGACAGAATACCAAACATACCCCCTCCTTAATATTACTTTTGGCCACAATATCCTGTATCTCTCCAGTGATATCAATCAGCTCTGCTCTTTTGCTAGTCCTGATGCTAATCTTTTGCATTCTTGGCTTTTGTTTTTCGCCCTTTAAGCCTCTTATGGTATTGCTGCAAAGAGGTTACCTCTAAATCTTTTTTCACCAACACCTCAATACCGTTTACTGTGGCTTGAGCACCGGAAATGGTAGTGGTATAAGCTATATTGTACAAAACTACTTGAGAGCGAATCTTGACTTCATCCTGCCGGGGGATTCGTCCGGAAGGGGTATTAATCACTAATTGAATTTTGCCATCTTTCATCAGATCTAAAATATTGGGCCTGCCTTCGGCGATCTTCAACAAGACCTTGACTGAAATACCGTTTTTCTCCAGGGCAGCGGCAGTTCCGGAGGTGGCATAAATATGAAATCCTAAGTCTTGTAGTTTCTTAGCAACAAAGACTACTGAGCGCTTATCCTTATCTCTGACCGAGATAAAAACATTCCCTTGGCAGGGAAGATTCTGTCCGGCAGCCAGCTGGCTTTTAATATAGGCCCGGCCAAAATTCACGTCAATACCCATCACTTCACCGGTAGATTTCATCTCCGGCCCCAGAATAATATCCACGCCGGGAAACCGGCTAAAGGGAAATACTGATTCTTTTACCACCACATGTTTAGGGATAATTTCCTGAGTGAACTTTAATTCTTTTAGGGTTTTGCCCAACATCACCTTGGTGGCTAACTTTGCTAAAGGCACGCCAATAGCTTTAGAAACAATAGGGATAGTCCTTGAAGCGCGCGGATTAACTTCCAAGACATAAGCTTTCTCATCTTTGACCGCATACTGCACATTCATCAACCCTTTTACATTTAATTCCTTGGCCATCTTATAAGTTGCCTCGTGAATCTGGCTTAATATCTCCTTAGACAAGGTATAAGTTGGAAGCGCCATCGCCGAATCTCCGGAATGAATTCCGGCTTCCTCAATATGCTCCATAATTCCGCCGATCACAAAATTTTCGCCGTCGCCGATTAAGTCTACATCAACTTCAATGGCATCCTCCAGGAATTTATCAATCAGCACCGGATGTTCTCCGGAGACCTCTGCTGCCTCTATAATAAACTTTTCCAGGGTTGACTCATCATAGATAATTTCCATTGCCCGTCCGCCTAAGACATAAGAGGGCCGCACCAGGACCGGATAACCGATTTTTTTAGCCACTTCTTTGGCCTCTTCAAAGGTAAAAGCCGTGCCGTTTTCCGGCTGCAAGAGTTCTAATTTATGCAACATTTGTTTAAAGCGTTTCCTGTCTTCGGCAATATCAATACTATCTGCGCTGGTACCTAATAAATTCACTCCTGCCTTTCTTAAAGGTATAGCTAAATTTAGAGGCGTCTGCCCGCCAAACTGCACAATCACGCCCATCGGTTTTTCTACTTCGATAATATTTAACACATCCTCGACGGTAACCGGTTCAAAATACAGCCTATCCGAAGTATCATAATCCGTAGAAACCGTCTCGGGGTTACAATTTATCATGATGCTTTCTATCCCTTCTTCTTTTAAGGCGTAAGCGGCATGGCAGCAGCAATAATCAAATTCAATGCCCTGGCCAATACGGTTAGGCCCGCCGCCTAAGATCACTACTTTCTTATTCTTGCTCGGCCTGGCCTCATCAGAACTTTCATAGGTAGAATAAAAATAGGGTTGCTTGGCGTGAAATTCTCCGGCGCAGGTATCGACTAATTTATAAGCCGGTTTTGTGCTCTGTTTTTTACGGAATTCCCGGATTTTGCCTTCTTTTGAATTTAATAAAAAGGCTAGCTGTCTGTCGGAGAAACCATCCTGTTTAGCTTTAGAGAGCAAATCCAGCGGAAGTTTAATGTCTTCATCCGGCTTATGATTCTTAAATTTTTTGATCTCCTCCTCAAGCTCGACTAACTCTTTCATATTATGGATAAACCAGCGGTCGATCTTAGAAAGTCGATAAATTTCATCTACGGATAAACCCGCCTTTAGCCCATAGCGGATAAAAAAGAGCCGCTCATCATTGGGAATGCGGATTTTATCTTTAATTAATTTCATCAAAGCGTCCTCTGGATTTTTTAACATCTCATCGCTAACTTTATCTTTACCGTCTGCGCCAAAACCAAAACGGGAAATTTCAATGGAGCGGATCCCTTTCTGAAAAGCCTCTTTAAAATTTCTGCCGATAGACATCGCTTCTCCTACTGCCTTCATCGAAGTATTCAGCAGGCGTTCGGTGCGCGGAAATTTCTCAAAAGTGAACCTGCAGATTTTAAAAACACAATAATCTACCGTGGGTTCGAAAAATGAGGTGGTTTTACCGGTAATCTGATTCATCACTTCAGGTAAAGTAAGGCCCACCGCTAATTTTGTGGCTACCCGGGCAATGGGAAAACCCGTAGCTTTAGAAGCCAGGGCTGAAGAACGGCTGAGGCGCGGATTTACCTCAATAATAACGATGCGGCCATTATCCGGATTCTGCCCAAATTGAATATTGGCTCCGCCGCCGGTGATTCCTACCCGCCGGATTATCCGCTTAGAAAGATTGACAAAATTATTGTATTCCTCGGCGGTCAATGTCTGCGCGGGTGCAACTACAATACTATCGCCGGTATGTACACCCATAGGGTCTACGTTTTCCATAGAAGTAATCATAATCACATTATCCACGCAATCACGCATCACTTCAAACTCAATCTCTTTCCAACCCAACACAGACTGCTCCACCAAAACCTGATGCACCGGACTAGTCTCTAAGCCCTTATTGAGAAATTTCTCTAACTCTTCTTTATTATAAGCGGTAGCACCGCCGCTTCCGCCTAAACAATAAGCCGGCCGTAAAATCAGCGGAAAGCCGATATTTAAACCAATCTTCACTCCTTCTTCAACGCTGGTGGCAATCCCGCTTTTGGGAACATCCACCCCGATCTCCTGCATGGCTTTCTTAAAAAGCTTGCGGTCTTCGGCGCAAGAGATCGCTTCCACAGAGGCACCGATAGATTCTACCCCGTATTTCTTTAAGATGCCTTTTTTCATCAAAAAGAAAGCCAGGTTTAACCCTGTCTGTCCGCCGAGAGTAGGGAGAATCGCATCCGGACGCTCTTTAGCAATAATTTTAGTCACCATCTCCACATTGAGCGGCTCAATATAGGTCACATCTGCCATCCCCGGATCAGTCATAATGGTCGCCGGGTTAGAATTAACTAATATCGTAAAATAACCTTCTTCTCTTAAAGCCTTGCAGGCTTGAGAGCCAGAATAATCAAACTCACAGGCCTGTCCAATAACTATGGGGCCTGAACCAATCATCAAAACTTTTTTAATATCTTTGCGTCGCGGCATTATCTACTCCTTCCTAACATTTTTACAAATCTTTTAAACACGCTATTTACTTCATTAAAACCCGGGCTGGCCGGATAATACTGCGTGCCGATAATTTTTAATTTATTGCTTTCCATTTCTTCGACAGTGCGGTCATTTAAATTGTAACCGGTAATCTTGACATTCTTTATTTTGCTCAGCGATTCCGCATCTACTGCCTGGGAATGGTTCTGCACGGTAATCTCTCCCTTATAAGAGGCGGGATTATACATCGGATAGTTAACGCCATGATGCCCTAGCTTCATTTTTATTATTTTAGCCCCTAATGCCGAGGCTAAAATTTGATGACCAGTGGAAATACCCAGAATCGGCAATCTACCGATTAAACCCTTAACGTTGCTAATTACCTCCGGTAAACCCGTGTCTTCTTCCGGGCCATTGGAGATAATCAAACCATGCGGCTTAAGCCGTAAGATTTCTTGCGCAGAACAGTTATAAGGCAGAAGGGTTAAAGACAATTCTAGGGTTTCCAGTTGCCTGATAATGCTATTGGTCACCCCCAAATCTAAAACTGCGATTTTTTTTGCCTTTGTTTTACCTAAATGGACAGGCTTATTTATGGAAATTTTGGGGAGTAAACTTGCTGCGGGATTTTTCCTAAAGGCCTTTATCTTAAGTAATAGCTCTTTAGGCTCAAAGTTGGTTGTCGAAATAATCCCGAGCATCTCCCCCTTATGCCTTAAATGCACTGCCAATGCGCGCGTATCTATTTCTCTAATCGTCAGCAGATCGTGTTTTTTTACAAAATCATCAAAACTCTCTTTGGCCTGCCAGTTAGAAAAGATATTTGACTTTTCTTTGAGCGCCAGGCCCGAAAGCCAGGTCTTTTTAGACTCATTAAATTTTGGGGCGCACCCGTAATTACCAATTAAAGGGTAAGTCAGCACTAAAATCTTATTGACATTAGCCGGATCAGTAATCATCTCCTGATAACCTACCACTGCAGTGTTAAAGATTACCTCGCCTATCCTTTCACCCGAAATACCCAATCCTTCACCTGTAAAAACCTTGCCATCTTCCAACATTAAAATTGCTTTCATGCACTACTCCTCTTTAAAATTGCTTTTACTTTCTCAACTGCCTCTTCGACTGTCTTTACCTGAATCACTCCCGGTATATCCCAGGAATCTACGCTGATTACTGGTATACTAAACTGCAGACAATAAGCCATCTCGGAAAGCGTCCCTGCTTCCCCTGGAAGTGCCACCACTACATCTGCACTTTTGACCACTAACACATTTCTTGCTAAGCCTAACCCAGTGGGAATGACAATATCTACGAAAGGATTAGCCTCTTTTTTATTGTAACTTGGGAGAATACCAATAGTTAAGCCGCCGCCGGCCTTGAATCCCTGACAAACCGCCTTCATTGTCCCACTTAAGCCACCAGAAACGAGTATTTCAACCACTTTAGCCAGTTTTTTGCCCAATTTTAGGGCTAATTGCTCCACCTCTGGTTTACATCTATGCCCACCGATTACACTGACGACCTTCTTTCGCATATTTTTACAAGTGCGCCTGGGCCGATTCGAACGGCCATACATGGCTCCGGAGGCCATTGCGCTATCCATTGCGCTACAGGCGCATTCATTCTTTAGCCCTTTAGAATAGGCTTAATTGCTCTTCCTTCTTTTCTGGTTTATCTTCTGCGCCAAAAATAGAAATTATGCCGTATTCCCCGTCATAACCGGCCTTGATACTTACTTTTCCTTCACGCACCCTTAAAACACCTTCGGCAATGCGAGAGGGCAAACCTTTAAGTAAATCTTCTTTAGAGGCCCTAAGCAAAATCTCAAACTCAGTGCCGAATTTCGCCAGACAACTGCGATAATCTCTTCCCACTGCCAACGAAGTTTTACCGACTCCTTTTGTTTCAGCGATAATTTCATCTAAAGGAATGAGATTTTTATAGGGGATGCTGTTCGGCGGATTAAAGCCTTCTGGCCTATCTGCCAGTTCCTCAACCCTGTTCATTACCCCGACGGTGACTTTCTTGCCGCATTTGGGGCACTTTCCCTGATGCTGTTTGGTTTCTTTTGGCGATAATCTTTGATCACATAACCGGTGCCCGTCAAAATGATATTTGCCCTCCTCAGGGAAAAATTCAATAGTGGATAAAAATCTTTTTTTATCTTTAGTCTTTAAAACTTCCCGGATAGTTTTATAATTTAATTCGCAGTCAAAAATATTGGCTTCGCGGCCAATTTTTGCCGGCGAATGCGAATCACTGTTGGAGATCAAGGTAAATCTATCTAAAGCACTTAGGCGCCAATTCATCGCCGGGTCGCTGGATAAACCTGTCTCAAGTGCAAATATTTTTGGCGTCTGATCTTCAAAGCAATCCTCGATTCGATTAAACCCGGACATCGAACCGAATAAAGAAAACCAAGGAGTCCAAATATGGCCGGGAACAACCATGCAATTTTCATCGATATCAAAAATAATCCGCGCCAACTCCTGAGCATCCATCCCTAAAATCGGCCGGCCGTCGCTGGCAAGGTTTCCGTATCTGGCCAAAGTCTCATTGATTTTATCTGTGGTTTTCAAGGAAGGGCTGAAGACTATATTGTGGATACGATAGCCTTTGCCTTTTTTAGAATAGATGCTGCTGATTTCTGCGGTTAAGATAAAATATACCTCTTTATATCTAAATAAGCCATTGCCTAAATCTTCCAGCTTGCCCTTTAATTCTTCCAACCATAAATGGTGGGTAAAATCTCCTGTCCCCATTAAAGTAATGCCTTTTAATTTGGCCCATTCGGCAATATGCTGAATATCCATATCCTTAGAGGTGGCGCGGCTGTATTTAGAATGAATGTGAAAGTCAGCAATAAATTCCATATTGGCTATCTATCTTCTCTGCGCACATCCGCGTTTCGATAAATAATTTCCCCGGCGCAAATAGTGTATTCCACTACACCTTTTAATTTTTTCCCCAGAAAGGCAGAATTTTTGGACTTAGAGACAAATTTTTCCTTCTGGACTATCCACTCTTTATCTGGGGAGACCACAATAACATCCGCATCGCATCCTACCCCTAAAGTACCCTTATTAATCCCTAAAGCCCGGGCCGGATTCAATGCCATCTTCTTGGCTAAATCCAACCAATCTAATAAGCCGGTATGGATTAACTCCGTAGCTGCCACTGCCAATTCGGTTTCCAAGCCAATCACCCCGGACTCTGCCCGTTCAAATTCAATATCTTTCTCGTTCTCGGTGTGCGGAGCATGGTCAGAGGCAATCACATCAATTGTTGCCTGCACTAACCCCTGCCTGATGCCGGCTAAGTCATCTTTGCTTCTTAACGGCGGGTTCACCTTCATATTGGTATCAAACCCGAGTACTGCCTCCTCGCTTAAAGAAAAGTAATGCGGCGCAGTTTCGCAGGTAACTTTTATCCCTTTTTTCTTAGCCTGGCTGATTAATTCCAGCGACTCTTTACAGCTCACATGCGCGATATGTATATTAGCTTTTGTTTTTTCGGCAAGCTGAATATCCCTGGCTACCCTGTTATATTCTGAGGCGCTGGAAATACCTCGCAAGCCCAGACGTGTAGAGGTAAGGCCCAAATTAACCACGCCACCACAGGAAAGGAGTTTATCTTCGCTATGACAAATCACTAACACCTGCTGCTCTTTGGCTTTTTCTAATGCCTCTTGAAAGAGCGCATCATTATCCACAGATGCGCCATCATCAGAAATTGCCACTATGCCTTCTTGTTTTAATTTTGCGATATCAGTCAATTCGCTGCCTTGGCGTTGCCGCGTAATCGCTGCGGCAATAAACACATTTACCTTAGCTGTTTCCTGAATAATCTTTTTCAGCAGTGCCACACTCTCAACACTGTCAATGGCCGGCTGGGTATTCGGCATAACTAAAACACTGGTCACTCCGCCCTTAGCTGCAGCTGCAGTGCCAGTAGCAATGGTTTCTTTATCTTCTCTACCTGGTTCTCTTAAGTGAACATGCATATCCACCAACCCGGGCATAACAATTGTACCGGTGGCATCGATTATCTCCTTAGCCTGCGTGCGGATATTTGCGCCGACTTTGGCGATCAAGCCATCCTCAATCAGGATATCCAGAATTTCATCAAGATTATTTGCCGGGTCAACTACGCGGCCGTTTTTAATTAATATTGTCATTTTTTTGATCGTGGCCTTGAGAGACGAGAAAGAGTACTGCCATTCTTACGGCAATGCCGTTGGTCACTTGTTCTAATATTACTGAACTCGGGGAGTCAGCAACTGCGCTGGACATCTCAATCCCGCGGTTAATCGGGCCGGGGTGCATCACAATAATATTCTTCTTGGCCTTTTTTAATCTCTCTTCAGTAATGCCGAATTTTTTAAAGTAGTCCAGTTGATCAGGAAAAGCATTTTCTTCATCCCGCTCAAACTGCATCCGTAAAACATTCACCGCATCTGCGCAAGATAGGGCCTCATCAATATTATCTGTGATCTTTGCCCCCATCTCTTCTATCCCCGGCGGTATCAGTATCCTGGGAGCGCAAACTGTGACCTCGGCGCCTAATTTTGTTAATCCCCAGATATTGGAGCGCGCCACCCTTGAGTGCGCAATATCTCCGACAATGCTTACCTTAAAGCCTTCTATGCTGCCTAATTTTTCCTTTAAGGTGAAAATGTCCAAAAGCGCTTGCGTGGGATGTTCATGCCAGCCATCTCCGGCATTGATCACGCTTACGCTCACATTGCGCGCTAATATTGCCGCCGCTCCAGAAGCGCTATGCCTGATCACAATAATATCTGCTTTTAAGGCCTCGATGTTTCTACCGGTATCAATCAGGGTCTCGCCCTTGCGCACGCTGGATTCCTGAGCCGCGATATTAATCACATCCGCGGATAATCTCTTGGCTGCTACCTCAAATGATACGCGGGTGCGCGTAGATGGCTCATAAAATAAATTCACTACGGTTTTACCGCGCAGCGCCGGGACCTTTTTAATCTCCCGAGTAGATACCTCTTTAAATGACTCTGCGGTGTTTAAAATAAGTTCTATCTCTTCTTTATTTAAATCTTCTAATCCTAAAAGGTCCTTCCTGATCCAGGCCATGAGTAATCTATTCCTTTTCTATAATCACCACTTCATCTTTGCCGTCTACTTCGGTAAGGCGCACTTCCACGGTCTCATTTGCAGAAGTAGGCACATTTTTACCCGCATAATCTGCGCGCACAGGCAGCTCCCGGTGCCCACGGTCAACCAACACGGCCAGCTGTATGGACTTGGGCCGGCCAAAATCAATCAATTCATCTAAAGCTGCCCTCACCGTCCTGCCGGTATAGAGCACATCGTCCACTAAAACCAGATTTTTACCCGTAATATCGAAACTTATTTCTGTCTTACGTACCAGCGGCTGCGCGGCAATCAAAGTCAGGTCATCACGGTATAAAGTAATATCTAGCGCCCCTACAGGCACCTCTTTTCCTTCGATTGTTTTAATGCAGGCGGCTAAGCGTTGCGCCAGATACACTCCGCGGTTGCGTATTCCCACAAAACAAACATCATCCATACCTTTATTCTTTTCCAAGATCTCATGGGCAATACGCATCAGCGTGCGGGCAATGGTCTCTTTATCTAATAACCTGGCTTTCTCTTTCATACGCTAACACCCAAACCTATGGCTTTGGCTAAAGGATGCCAAACCACGGCCCTTTGGCCTGTCGGATGGTTTGGTGCGCCCTTTCTGGGCAGTAAAAAACCCAACCGTGTATTTCTTACGGTTGGGTTCTGATTATTTTTTAGTTGATAACTCATTTTGCACCTTTCTAGCTTCTCAAGAGCCAGTTTAAAGGTTTCGTATTTATGTAAATATAACATCTGGGCTGCCTTCTGTCAAGGTAATATTTTCAAGGGCTCTAACGAAACAGCGTATTAGGAGACAGCCAAGGTTATTTTAAAGGTTGTACCTTTATGTTCTTGGCTTTCTACCTCAATAGTTCCTTTGTGGCTCTTGACTATATTATACGCGATAGATAGCCCTAAGCCTGTGCCTTCCCCCACATCCTTGGTGGTAAAGAAGGCTTCAAACAGCCTATCTAGATTGTCTTTGGCAATACCTATGCCCGTATCAGAGATTAAAATAACAATGCTATTGGCGTCCTTATGATACTGGCTCTTTATGGTGATTGTGCCGCCCTTTTCATCCCCCTTCTTTTCTATTGCCCAAGAGGCATTAGCAATTATGTTGAAAAAAACTTCCTGAAGAAGCTGAGGGTCTCCTTTAATCCGCGGTAAATCGCCTTGTAGGTCTTTTTGAATAATTATATCCTTAAATTTAATGTCGTGTTCTACCAAAACAAGTACTTTTTCGATTACTTCGTTTACAGAAACGGACTGCCATTGGCCGGTGGAAACGTGAGAAAAATCTAAAAGCGATTGGGTTATCTTTTTGCACCTTGATACCGATTCTTCAATAAATTCTGCGTCTTCTTTTAATTCGCCAAGATTAAAATCTTTCCCTTGTGCTATTATAATTTTAATTAATTTTGCATTATTCAAGATGGTACTCAAGGGATTGTTTAATTCGTGAGCCACGCCGCTTGCCAATTGACCTACAGCGGCCATCTTGCCTGCTTGTAAAAGTTTTGCCTGCGTTGCCTTAAGCTCCTTTGTCCTTTCTTCTACCTTATCCTCTAAGGTCTGGCTATATTCTTCAATCTTAGCCTTAGCTGATTTTAATTCCTCAATCATCCTAATTCTCTCGGTAACATTATGGCTGACATGGATAAACCGGACAATAGCGCCTTTGTTATCTCTTACCGGATAGGCGGAAACTTCCGCATAAAATTTATTGCCCTCCTTGTCAAAATGAGTATGTAGAACCGTAACCGGCTTACCAGTCTTTATCACTTCACTTATCGGGCAGATGTCTTGCGGGGCTTTACAGGGGTCATCTCTTCGATGGGTGACCTTATAGCAGTAATTACCAATTACCTCGTCTCTCTTCAGGCCTGAGCTCTCGATAACCTTTTTATTCGCCCAGAGGATCTTAAGATTAGTGTCTAAAAGCATCAAGCCTTCTTCTATGCCTTGAGTTACGGTCTCAATAAACTGGTTTCTTTGTATCTTCTCCTCTTCTGCTTTTTGCAAAGAGGAAATCATGTTGTTGAAACTTTCAGCTAGTTGACCAATTTCATCGTTCTGTTTAAGTGTTAAGCGGACACTGAAATCTTCTTCGCCAACCTTATCCATTGCTCTAAATATCTTGTTAAAAGGGCGGGAGAGTAAAAAATATAAGCCGAAATTAATGATGATGCCCAGCGCAACCGCATCTACGAGTGCCATTAAGTAAGGGGATTCCTTGACTATCTCAAAACGATGCAGAAGGAACATAATCAGAAGCTCAACAATCACTACAAGGAAAAGTAGCTTAATCGCAATACTAATTCTTCGTTTTTTCATAAACGGTTAAACAAGCTTAGGGTTCGGTGTTCTCTTTGCGGGCAAGGATTTTATTCATCTCTTCTACTAATTTTTCATAGTCGTAGGGCTTGGTAAAATAGCCCACTACGCCTAATTTATAGGCTTTCTTGATGTCGGTATAGCCGCCTAATGCAGAAACAGCAATGATGGGGATTCCCTGCGTTGCCTTGTCCTCATTTAACATTACACATATCTCCAGGCCCCCTAATCCCGGCATCAATAAATCCAGAAGAATAATGTCAGGTTTAAAAGACTTAATCGCAGCCAGCGCTTCTTTTGGTTTAGATGTGCCCTCTACCTCGAAACCAGATAGGCTTAATAATTTCTTTAGGCTGATGAGGGCTGGTTCGTCATCATCGGCAATAAAAACTTTCTTTTTACCAGTCATATCGCCTCCTTTACTATATTATATCACAACCGTAAATTCACCGCGCGGCCTTTGTTTTTTGAAGCCCGCTAAAATATCTTTGACTCTCCCCCGATGTATCTGTTCAAACTTCTTGGTCAGCTCTCTGGCGCAGGTAATTTCTTTATCCCCAAAAATATCCTGGATGTCTCCAAGGGTAGCTAATATCCGGTGGCAGGATTCATAAAATATCAAGGTATGCTTAAGGAGAGCGAACTCTTTTAAACGATTACGCCGGGCTATGGGCTTATTCGGCAGAAACCCGGCAAAAATAAAACTATGCGCCGGCTTACCAGATAAAACTAAAGCGTTGATAAAAGCAGTGGCTCCGGGGATAACCGTAATTTCAATATTGTTTTTTACGGCTAAATTAATAATGTTGTAGCCGGGATCAAGTATACCAGGAGTCCCTGCATCTGAAACTAAGGCAATAGATTTACCCTCTTTCAACAGCCTTAATAAATACTCTCCCTTGGTCAGGCGGTTATGCTGAAAATAGCTGGTGGTAGGAGTAGTGATACCATAGTGGCTTAGTAAAATCTTGCTATGCCGGGTATCCTCGCAGGCAATTAGATCTACGCTTTTTAATACCTCAATGGCGCGCAGGGTAATATCTTTCAGATTGCCTATAGGGGTGGCGACTATATAAAACATCTTTACTCTACGGTTACCGACTTCGCAAGATTGCGGGGTTGATCCACATCGCAACCGCGTTTCACTGCAATATGGTAGGCCAATAATTGCAGAGGTATAGCTACTAACAGAGGAGAAAAAAGCTCATCTACTTTAGGTATATAGATCACTTCGCCGACCAATTCTTTGATCTGCTCATCGCCCTCGGTAGCAATCACAATAATTTTACCGCGCCGGCTTAAGATCTCTTGAATGTTGGAAATCATTTTTGCGTAGATTTTGGAGGCAACCGCAATACAGACCACTGCCCGGTATTCGTCGATTAAAGCAATGGGGCCGTGTTTCATTTCACCCGCAGCATAGCCCTCAGCCGGGATATAAGATATTTCTTTTAATTTGAGCGCTCCTTCCAGCGCAGACGGGAAATTGATATTTCTGCCTAAATACAGGAATGAACCAAAATGCGAATGCCGGCGAGAAAGAGAAGCGATAGCCTCCTGTTGTTTTAAGACTAGTTCTTGTAATTTTGGTACGCTCCTTAAATCTTCGAGATACCGGTTTATTTTCTCCTGAGTTAAAATATTTCTTATCTCGGCCAGATAAAAGGCGAATAAATACAGGGCGGTTAACTGTGCAGTATAAGCTTTGGTAGAAGCCACTCCTATTTCCGGGCCGGCATGAGTATAGATTACACCGTCGGATTCGCGGGTAAGGGTTGAGCCTAAAACATTACAAATCGAAAGCACTGCTACACCGTGTTTGCTTGCCTCTCTGACTCCGGCTAAGGTATCGGCAGTCTCTCCGGATTGGCTAATGGCAATCGCTAAAGTCTGTTGGTCTATAAGTAAATCGCGATAGCGGAATTCACTGGCCAAATCCACAGAAGTAGGAATGCCGCAAATAGATTCCAGAATATATTTACCCACCACACCGGCATGATAAGCTGTGCCGCAGGCCACAATAGCAATATTAGTGATATTTCTTAACTTCTCTTCGGGGATGTTTTGTTCCTTGAAACTAATCCGGTTGGTGTCCGGGTTGATTCTGGCGCTGAGTAAATTCTCCATGATTTTGGGCTGCTCATTGATCTCTTTGAGCATAAAATGCTTAAAGCCGCCCTTTTCTGCCTGGCTGATATCCCAATTGATATGCACTGATTTTTTAGAAATAACCGCGCCCTTAAAATCGGTGATCTTAAAACTGTCTTTGGTTAAGGTCACTTCCTCGTTTTCGCCTAAAAAAATTATCTCTTTGGTAGAGTCTAAAATCGCGGGAACATCGGAAGCCAAAAAATTTTCATTTTTGCCTAATCCCAAAATCAAAGGGCTGCCGGAGCGGGCGCCCACTAATTTCTCTGGTTCTCTTTTAGAAATTACCCCGATAGCAAAAGAGCCTTTTAGGAGTTTAAGCGACTGGCGTACTGCCTCTTCTAATGGAATATCTTGATAAAATTTTTCAATAAGATGCACAATGACTTCGGTATCAGTCTGACTTTTAAAGAGGTGGCCTTCTTTAATCAGTTCTAGCTTTAAAGATTCGTAATTTTCAATGATGCCATTATGCACCAAGGCTAATTCACCGTGGCAATCTCCATGCGGGTGGGCATTCACTTCATTGGGCGCGCCGTGGGTTGCCCATCGGGTATGCGCAATCCCCACTCTCCCGGAAACAGGCCGGCTCTTTAAGATTTTTTCTAGTGCCCTGATTTTACCCGGAGCTTTTCTAATGGAGGGCGCATTTTTATCGGCAAGAATTATGGCTATGCCGCTGGAGTCATAGCCACGGTATTCCAGGCGCTTTAGGCCATTTAAGAGTATATTCTGCGCCGGCCTTTCCCCAACATAACCTACTATTCCACACATATAATTTAGCGTCCCCAACCGGTATAATCAGGTAAAGGGTAAAGGGGACGTTCCCAAAAGGTAAAGGTAAAGGGGACGTTCCCAAAAGGGACACCCTTTTTAAAAACCTGCGTTCTAATCTATTAGTTTAGAATTAGTTATAAACGCTTAGCCTGTTACCTTGGGGAACGTCCCCTTGCCCCCGCTTGCCCCCGTCCCCTTGCCCCCGTCCCCTTGCCCCCTTGCCGGCGCGATTCGGTATCTTAAGCGTCCCCAACCGGATTTGAACCGGTGTCGAGAGCTTGAAAAGCTCTTGTCCTAGACCGGGCTAGACGATGGGGACGGTAATAGGTCTTGACGATTTATTCTTCCTCTTCGGCGATCACAGGGGCCACGCAGGAGACGCGGTCCTTATCCTGCAATTTAATTAAACGCACGCCCTGCGCAGATCTACCCGTGGAGCGGATATCCTTTATGGCACAACGCAAAAACATACCGTTTTGAGTAATCACCATTAACTCGTCTTGATCATTTACCGTCTTTAAAGCCACGGCTTCGCCATTTTTTTTGGTAACCTTTATATTAATCACACCCTTGCCTCCGCGGCTAGTCAGACGGTATTCCTCTACCGGAGTGCGCTTGGCAAAACCTAACTCAGTAACGGTTAATATTGTGGTGTCCTTATGGGGCAAAACCATGGCGATCACTTCATCTTTTTTGGCTAAAGAAATTCCCTTGACTCCCCGCGCAGCCCTGCCCATATCGCGCACTTTGGCTTCAGGAAATCTGATGGCTTTGCCTTGGTGGGTGCCGATAAGTAATTCTTCTTTACCATCGGTCATCGCTACACCAATGAGTGCATCGTCTTTCTCCAAAGTAATCCCGATGATGCCGCCTTTGCGCGGATTGCTGTAGGCATCTAATCTGGTTTTCTTGATCTGGCCGAGTTTAGTGACCATCACCAGATATTTATCACCAGAGAATTCTTTTACCGGTATAGTTGAACTGATCTTGTAGCCTTGTTCTAACTGGATAAGATTAATTATCGCCTTACCTTTTGAGACACGGCTGGCCTGAGGGATTTCATATACCTTTAACCAATGCACCTGGCCTTTATCTGTAAATATTAACAGATAATCCCTGGTAGATGCTACAAATAAATGTTCGATGAAATCTTCTTCTTTCACCTCTGCCCCGGTGGCACCCCTTCCGCCGCGTTTTTGTTTACGATAGGAACTTACCGGCAGGCGTTTGATATACCCGGTATGGCTAATCGTTACTACCACGTCCTCTTCGGCAATCAGGTCTTCTACCTCTAATTCTTCTGCTTCGCCGACGATCTCGGTCCTGCGCTCATCGCCGTATTTTTTCTTTAAACCTTCGAGCTCCTCTTTAATAATACTTTCGATTTTTTTCTCCGAAGCCAGAATCGCTTTACATAGTTCAATTTTTTTCAGGAGCTCCAAATATTCAGCATCAATTTTATCGCGCTCTAATGCTGTGAGGCGCTGCAGCTGCATCTCTAATATTGCCTGCGACTGCACATCAGAAAGGCCAAACTCTTTCATCAGGCGTTCTTTGGCATTCTCGGTATTCTTGGAGGTTTTGATCACCTTGATGATACGGTCAATGTATTTCAGGGCGATCTTTAAGCCTTCTAAAATATGCGCCCTTTTGAGCGCTTTGTCTAATTCAAACTGGGTACGCCGGCGGATAATGACTTTGCGATGCTCGATATAATAACCCAACATCTGGTGCAAGTTTAAAACTCGCGGCCGGTTGTCTACCAGGGCCAACATGATCACCCCAAAAGTGCCCTCTAGTTGGGTGTGTTTGAAAAGTTGATTTAAAATTACCTGGGATTCGGCATCACGCTTGAGCTCCACCACAATGCGCATGCCGTCTTTATCCGATTCGTCGCGCACATCCGAAATGCCTTCCAGTTTTTTCTCATCGACTAAATTAGCGATATTTTCAATAACGCCTGCTTTTTGCACCTGATAGGGAATCTCGGTAATCACGATCAGGTCTTTGCCGTTCTTCTGATGCTCTACTGTTGCCCTGGCACGCACCAAGAGCTTGCCTCTTCCTGTGGTGTATGCGTCTTTAATCCCGGCCCGGCCGCAAATCAAACCACCTGTCGGGAAATCCGGCCCTTTAACAAGGCGGGTCAAATCCTTGGCCTCGGTTTCCGGATGGTCTATAAGATAAATAATTGCGTCAGCAATTTCATTAAGGTTGTGCGGGGGTATATTAGTAGCCATGCCTACGGCAATACCGCTTGAGCCATTCACCAAAAGATTAGGTAAGGCTGCGGGCAAAAGCAGCGGCTCTTTTAAGGAGGAATCGAAATTGGGACCAAAGCTAACCGTATCCCTATCAATGTCTTCCAGCATTGCATCGGCAATCGAGGCAAGCCTGGCTTCGGTATTGTGACTTATAAATCCATTTGAGACAAATGAATGGCAGGAGCTTTCAACCTTTATCGAATAAACCCTTCTCTTCCCCGAATCTCCTATAGACGTAATTTTATCAAATATATATCTATTTTTTCTTAAGATTTCAAGTAAATTAACATCTTCCTTATCAAGAATTCTTTTTAGTCTAGGCCAATTTTTTTCTATTTTTGGATATCTGTCAAGATTATGTTTCTTAAGCCATTCTATGTGTCCCCAATATTTCCTCCTGCACCTTGTGCTTTTACTGCGAATGTAATCCGCTAAATAGGGTATAAAGTCCATTTTTGACATTACCCACCCATTACTATTGCGTTTGCAGATACCCGCTGATCTTTGACAACTTTTCTTTGTAGCAAAATTTATTTGATTTTGAAATAGATTGAGGTTGGTATAGCTCCTAATAAATAATCTAAAATAGTTTTTTTGTTTGTGGAGTCTGTATGAAGAATCTATACCAAATCTTAACAGCAAAATTTGCAGACCCTGAATCAATTTTTCACTGGTTGATATAAAACTGATGTCTGGATTTCTTTCCCCAATACAAATACTACCGTCTCCTTCGGCATAACCTTTTATAAACGCAGCGGCTGATTTTTTCGAAGATTGAACAATCACCGCTGGTATGGTTTTCTCGTAGGCCCTAGCTTGATGTAATCCAAGATTTTTCAAAAACTCTACAACCTGAGTTGAATGAATTTCTAAATACGTACAGTTCTTTTTGGTAAAGCCCACTGGTTTTCTAATAAATTCATGGAGCCGGCAAGCAGGAAATACTTTTTGAAAGCTTCGTTTAAATTTCTTAAGAAATTCTACATCTCCATTACAGAAATCAATGTGTTTTTTACTTATAGAGCCTTCCGCAATTATTGCCCCCAAAATAAAGGCGAGGTCCTTATTCATATATGAGGGGAGTTTATGTTCTTGCATTCTATTTTTAATTTCAGGATGAAATTGTTTTAGTGAAGGCTCTTTGTTAGGAAATAACAAATCGCTTCTGCTTATCACAGCATAGTCGCCAATCTTTACTTGGCTTAATAGTTTCCAAATAAATTTTGGCCTTGCCCCATTGCGTTGCCAAATAAGAATAGGGTGATTCAGGCTACCACATAAACTGAAGCCCCTAAAGGTAGCAATCTTTTTAGTTGAGTGTTCGCCAGAGTCAAACCACTTTGAAACGGAATTTATCTTATTATTTAGCGAAAGTACTTTAAAATCGGCTTCGGAATGATGAGTTACTTCGTCTATTCTTTGTAATCCTTTATCTGTGACAATGAGGGTATCACCTGAAACACAATATCTCATCGCGGCCGCCGAGTCCCCGTCAACCGATCCGAAATTGCCTTGGCCTTCAACCAAAGGATAGCGCAGAGAAAAATCCTGGGCCATTCTTACTAATGCATCGTAAACTGCGACGTCACCGTGAGGATGGTATTTTCCCAGCACTTCTCCGACGATACGCGCGCATTTTTTATAAGGCTTACTGTGGTCAAGGCTCAACTCCTGCATGGCGTACAAAATACGCCTGTGCACCGGCTTTAACCCATCGCGGATATCGGGTAAAGCGCGCCCCACAATTACGCTCATGGCGTAATTTAAATAAGAATCCTTCACCTCATCTTCAATATAAACCGGTATTATTTTTTCGTTTCGCGTATACATGTTAGATATCCAAATTCTTTACTTGGTGCGCGTAGTTTTCGATAAATTCACGGCGCGGCTCAACCGCATCACCCATTAAAACCGTAAACATCTTATCCGCTTCCACGGTATCCTCTAAGGTTACTTGTAAA
>Ga0315286_10000392_pt1 | contig 36167 bp, 35 predicted proteins | sample YL17G10_0_MG_FD_205038 | JGI IMG/M metagenome (GOLD analysis project Ga0315286, IMG submission 205038) | Sediment microbial communities from Yellowstone Lake, YNP, Wyoming, USA - YL17G10_0 | ecosystem: Environmental > Aquatic > Freshwater > Lake > Sediment | place: USA: Wyoming | collected...
TTCTTTTTTATAAATTGCCAAATCTTTAATATTGCCAGTCTTTAAGCTTAGATAATCATAATAAATTTTTCCGGTCTCATTTTTCCAAAATCCCCGGATTTTTGATTTTTCCTTGCCTTTATTCTCTGGTATTAAGATTTTTATCATTTTATCATCCTTAATTATGCCGGGATTAACCCCGCTTTCGTTATAAGTATAACATCCAAAAATCAATTTTCAAGGTAAAATCAAATATTTTTATTTTATCATAACCTATTATAAATCAATAGGTTATAACATTAATAAAAATTAATTTTAAAATAGATTTTTTAATTCTCTAAGTTATTATAAATCAATGAGTTATAGCAATTAATTATTTTATAGCCAGACCTTGAAAATCCTTAAATCAATGTTATACTATAAGAGAAGACAAGAAAAACGGAGGGAAAGATGACAAAAAAACAAATAACCCAAAAGCGGCAAGAGTTAAAGTGGGAAATTGAAAGCTTACAATTTAAACAAGAAATGAAACCAAATAATTTTACATTACAAGAAAAAAACAAATTAGAAGACTTAATAAATCAAATAACAAGGAGAATAAAATGACTAATAAAGAAAAGATAACCCTAAAAAAATCTTGGCAAATAACAGACAGCCATCGTATTACTATGGTAGGCGGTACTTATAGGAAAGCATTAAGTTATTTAAATAGTTTAAAAAATGCTAATGTAAAAGATTTATTGATTAAACCTTTATTAATAGGTGATTAAATGATAAACTTAAAAGACCTAGAGAATGAGATACAATACACCAATACCAAAATAGATTTTTACCTTAAATCTATTAAAGAGGCGCAAACACTAGGAATAGAAAATTTAATTGATTATACCAATTATTTAAAAATATCCGCAGTCAATCCGCAGTAAGACCGCTAAAGAATATCTTACCTAATCCGCAATACCTAAGCCGGGAATAAATCCCCGGCTTTATTCTTTTATAACCTTAAGGCTGGATTAATGCCAGCTATGCGCCAGCCCGGCATAAGCCGGGATTAATTAAATTAAATAATTGAATAATAGTTATAAACTATTGAAAATAAATAAGATAGGCTAGAATAGCCCTGTGGATAACTAAGTGGATAAGTGCCGTAACTTATTATGAGACAAGGGCTTATATCAAAAATCCTGCTTAACTAGTCAATAACTATTTAAGTTATTGCCAATGTATTATGTTATGCATCAATGAGTTATGAGTAATCAGGTATACCGGGTATGATTTAGCTTGACGGTAAATTGACGACAAACCCTATACGACCCTACGGTAATTCGACGGAGCCTAACGCTACCGATTGACGGTAAATAAGAGACCTGACGGTCTATTTTTAGCATTAATAAAACTTAATTAACATAAACCATTGATAACAATGGATTTATATTTTTATCACCGTCAATTGAGTTTGACGCAGTTTTTATTTAATAAATTAAATAATTGCCCCCTAAGTTATAGTAACTTTACTGGATACTTAGGTTATTAAAGTATAAGGTCTATTTCTTTATATATCTATTTATGGTTATATATAGAAACCAAGTGAGATTAAATTACTCATATTTGGGTACAGGGCAGCGTAAGCTGCACTGTTTTTATTATATTAAGGTTGAGCCAGCCGGAGGTTTACTAATGCTTAATGGGGGTCTGGATTAGCTAAGTAGGTAATATTTATTTTTAATAAAACTTGCAGAAGTCTTATCAAATATGTTATACTTATATTGAGAGGCAAATAGGGAAGTTTAATGAGATTGGATAAATCTCGCTTCCAAAGAGGGGCTCGCCTCTAGTAGACAAAGTTCAGAAATGAACATCTAATAAATCCCCTCTCTTGTAAATTATTTGATTTTTTTAAATAAAGGAGTTTTAAGATGAATTGGTTAATTTATACTTCTGGCTGGGTTATAGGTTGGGCGATTTTTAATGGATTTTTTAAAGATGGTGAAGGAAATTTAGCAACAATAATAAAATTAGTTATATGGACAAATTTATGGATATGGATTTGTTGGAAGTTTATTAAATAAAGAATAAAAAGGAGAATTATTATGGGTAGAGGAAGAAAGAAATTATCAATAGATGTAAAGATTGCTAGATTAGAAGCGCAGTTAAAAGAATTATATGAATTAAAGAATGCGGATGCAGCAGTAGTTAAAATTGTAGAAGAAGCGATGGTAAAAAAACAAGAGGCAATAGAACCAGTATAAATTAGCAGGCAAGCACTCTGTCCTAGTCGGATACGTCTAGGATAAGGGATTAGCTGGAGGAGGCGCTTTCTAACGCTTCCAAACCCTAATCCAAAATTACTCTCTTTCTGACTTCCTGGCGTTAAGACTAGCTATCTTACAAATCCGTTTCGGACTACAGGCTCGGAAAGAGTTATCCACCATAAGTCCACTGGCTTAGCAGTTAGTGGCAATTCGAGAGGGTATCATACCCTCTCTGATATTAATCCGCACGCCCGTAGGCGGGCATAAAGGGAGACCCCTATATTGGGTCTCCCAATTCTTCTTTATATCTGCCATTTTATAGGCAGAAGACTAGAGCATTCACTGCGTATGCGGGATTTGCTCATTTGTTGGGGCTAAAGTTTGCGATGGACTGGGGAATCCTGGTCGGTAGATTTTAGCCCTTTATTTTTGACAAATGTAGCGACAAAAAAATAGATAGATTATATACAACTCTTTTAAATAACGAATGTTAAGGTGGACATAATGAACGACAATATTGAGGATTATTGCTCTTATGAGGTAGACATGAATTTGAAAGAATGGCTAAAAATTCACGATTTCCACCGGAGAGGTAGGAAGATAGTAACTTTAGATGGGGTAAATAATATTTATTTTATTTGTTTAGATTGCCTTAAGGTGCTTATTGTTGATTCATTTGAGTAAATTATTTTCAAAAAAACTTGCAAATTAGACTCCAAATGTGCTATACTTATATATGAGAGGTACTAAGGTTTTGGAGTAATTATAGCCTTATTATTTATAACTTATTGAAGCATAACGAGTTAAGTATAAAATGAAGAAAATACAGGACTTTGAAACTTATAAGAAAAGACTAAGAACTCTTAAAGGATTTCGTGAAGAGGACATGTCGCAGCTTGAATTTGATGTTATTGTTGTGAAAAAATATGACGAGAAATATTCTGATAAAATAGAAGAAAATAAAAATATTGTAATATCTTCCGAAGAATTTGAGAATGAAGTAGGACTTTGGATTTCTAGAGAAGAAGCAGACGAAGCATTAGAACAATATAATAAATATGTTAAGTCGAGAAATATTGTAGAAGTTAGCGACCTAACTCTTTTGAAGAATCTAGTTTTTTACGAGATGCAGTTAAAAAGAGTAGCAAGAGCAATTAATGAAGAATATAGAAAAGTTAAGGCAGAAGGAAAAACTGCCGATGTTCCTTCTTACGAATTAAAGACTATAAATTCTATAAATGAACAAATAATTGAATTAAAGAAAGTATTGGGGTTGGCAGAAGAACAAAAAGGCGCAGACCCTTTTATATATATTGAACAACTAAAAAAGAAATTTAAGGTCTGGAGAGAGAATAATCAAGGGTCAAGAACTTTAGTTTGTCCGCATTGCAGCCAAATGGTGATGTTAAAAATTAGGACAGAATCCTGGGAAGCATTAAAGCATCCATTTTTTAAAGACAAAATTTTGTGTAATGATTGGGCATGGGAATTATATAAAACAAAAGTTATAACAAGTTTAGATTTAGCAAAGATTCTTTTGGGAAAAGATTGCAAATCAGATTTATTCGTGCAGTGGCTCGAAAAAAAGATTTATGGAATTAAAGAAAATATAGACCCACTTAAAGAATCGGGAATAGATTAATTTACGTTTAAACTGCAATACCCTTCCGTTCATGTTCGCAATAAATCCCTGTTTAAGTTTTCGCTCTATATAGCGTTAAATATCAAATGTATCACGATGTGGAGACATAGCCAAAAGGTTCCGTCCTGCGGTAATACTCCACTTTATTAATTAAAAATTATGGAAGAAATTACTATAGAAGAAATTGAATTTATGGAAGATTGGTTTTCACCAATCGCATTGGCAGAAACTTTAATAAGCAATGCCGATAATCTTTCTCTTTTCAACGAAGAGTTTATGGAATTAAGGTTGGCACAATATCCTTTGCTTTCACATGAATATATAATTGATACAGATAATTCAAAATTATCTGAACGAGAAAAAATGCAATTGCGCATGGGCGCAGGAAATCTTTTTTGTTTTGGTGGAAGAAACTTCGGAAAATCTTTAGTAGTAGAAAAATTTGATTTGATAGAATATTTTATACATGGCGAGAATGAGGATTGTGGATTTACAAGTTTCGACCTTGGTCATATTAAAGGAATTCTCGAACCATTTTTAAAAGCAGTAGAGTACCACCCAATTGTAAATTTCTTTAAGAAGACAGTAAATAGAGGAACGAGTTATAGAATTACAAATAAAGCGGGTATGACCATCGAGAGTGTTAATATGAATATCTGCGATGGAATAAAAGCAGGGGCACAGTTCTTCCAGAAGCATTTTAAAAGATTATATAGTGAAGAAGCATCTAAAGAAACAAAACAGGTTTATGAAAATCGAGTAGAATCTGTTCATGAGTTGGGATGTGTAGAACGATTTGCAGGCATGACTAATTTTACTAAGTCCTCTCCTGCCGGAAAGATGTTCTTTGATAACGAACACCCAACACAAGTAATAAATTTGCCAGCATATGTTAACCCAAATTATGATAAGAAAAAAGAATCTGAAAATATAAAGAAATACAATGGAAAACAATCAATAGGATTTCGCATATTTATTGAGGGAGAAGTGGTGCAGGAAGGCGTGAGTGCGCTGGATATGGAAACTATCCGCAGAACTTGTTATCCCAGAAATCAAGACGGAAGTTTAAATGAAGCCATAATTATAAAGAATATAGAAATTGACAAAAAGAATTTTGGAATGTATCGGGCTTTATGTATTGTAGACCGCCCCCAGCACGTAGATAGATTAATAATAGCAAGTGATGTTGGTGAAATAGGCGGAACAACTGAAGTCATAGTAATGGCAGAAGCCAATAAAAAATGGCGTTACCTTTATAATATAACTGTCAGAAATTTACCAGAGAAAGATTCATATTTAATTTTTAAATATTTGTACCAAAGACTTAATCCAAATTATTTAGCGTTAGACTGTACCGGAGGTAGCCCTGGTCGTGGTGTTTATGGATACCTTGAATCCGATGTAGACGTTGATAAAAGTAAATTGATATGGGTTGATTTTGGCGAGAAGATTGAAGTAGGATTTGAGACTGACGCTGAAAATAAACCTATTATGGATAATGGTAAAACAGTTAAAAAATACGAAAATACTATTATCTGGTCAGTATCAAGATTATGTCATTTGTTATACGAAGCATTATTATTTCTACCAATGGATTACAAGTTAGATGAACAACTTGATTCCGTTGTAGCTATAATAAGAGGAAACAATATTTCTTATCAGTGTGCTTCTGATGAAGACCATCTTTGGCAGGCATTTCAAGTTTTTGCTATAGCACATTGGAAAGTTGAATATGACGGATTTAGTAAATCAGGTGCATTTAGACAGAAACACATTAATTCTGGGGCATAAATGAAACAAAAAAATGTAAATAAATTAATCAACAACTTACAGGAGTTTCATTATGTTTAAATGTCAAAAATGTGGCAAAAGTTCTTTATCTTATGAGAAACAAAATAAAGTAATTATAAAACAGCGTAATAGAATTTATTGGAATGTTATTACCTTAGATTTTTTAACTAAACAAAAAAAATATTTACAATTTAAAGAAAAAGATTATAAAATTTTAGAAGAATTAAAAGAAAAAGGGGTCAAAGTAATTAAAGAATATTTTTCAAAAGGTTCTGAAATTATTAAAGAAATTTCAATATGCGATAAATGTAAATAAATTTAATAATGATTTAACAAGGAGCAGAAAATGATTGATGCCGGAAATTATATGAATCTAGTTTTGAGCCTATTACTTTCAAAAGTAATTGTGCCATCCGAATTTCATGAGCAAGCCACAATTGTGGAGCAAATGATTTCTAAAGATACCACTGGTTTAGTGGATTCTCTTACACAATTTAAAGCAGATTGTGCAACTGTTGATATAATTATTGACAGCGAGAGTGATAAACTAGATGAAATTATAAATGAAAAATGGCTTCCTAATATTAACTCTGAATTTAGAGGTAAAGGAATTGAAGTTGGTCTTAGAGGCTTAATGAAAGAATATCATAAAGAAGTTTGGCGTGGTGCTACCTTTCCTGTATTAAAAATACTTAGGTGGGAAAAAATAGAAGGCATAAATTTTCCCGTTTCTATGACATTTGTTGATGGCGGAAGCGTTTATGCAGAAGACAAAGATAAATCAGAAACAGTTAATTTATTTAATTATAATTATTTCTTAGGTAAAGACAAAAAAGAAAAAATTCAAGGTGCAGCATATTTTATGTATAAACCTTTTGTTCGTTGGCATACCAAATATCCAGTTCCTTATTTAATCCGCAGGGGCATTTATAAAAACTGGAAAATAGTAGATATGATTAAGGATAAAGAAATTGAATTAGTTGATAGAATTATTCCTTATATGATGCTAGTATTAAAAGGTACAGAGCAATTGACAATGAATAATATTACTTATTCTACTCCTGATTTAGAAGCGGTAAAAACAAAAATTCAAGAAATGATGGATAAATTAAATACAGTTACTATAAATGACCAGCATGAAATAGTAGGAAAAACTCCTACAAGAGTAACAAATTTTGACGAAGAAATTAAACATCTTATTCCAGATTTAGAAGACATGTTTAAACGAGAATTGTTTGCCCAAGCTGAAAAGAATATTTTAGCGGGTCTTGGGTTTATTGATATAGCAGATGCGATTTCTACTTCTCGTAGAGAAAGTGTTTTAAACCCTAAAGTATTTATTAAGGAATGTAATACTGGAGTTTCTGATTTTAAAGTAATTGTAAAAGATTTGTTAGATTTAATTAAAGAAAAAAATGAATCAAGTATAAAATATAATGCGAAGAAATGGATAATCGCTTCCAATCCTATCACAGATTTTTCTACCGATACCTTTAAAGAATTGATTAGAAGTTTATCGGATAGAGGTTTAATTTCAAATGATACCACTATTAATATTTGTGGCGAAAGCACAGTCAATTATGAATTAGAAAAAAGGAAAAGAACAGCAGAAGTTAAAGAAGGAGACGAAATATTAATGTATCCGAAAATTACCCAGAATCAAGAAGACAAGGGTACGGATATTCAAGGGCAAAAACCTGTCGCTCCTGTTGTAGATAAAACCAAGAAAGTTCCTGAAGATAGAAAAAAAGGTTCGCCAGAAGCAAAAAATTGGACTCAAATGAAATTAGAAGGCGATGAAGAAATAGATGAAAGTTTAGTTATTGCAGAAGATGAGGAACTGGAATTAGCTAAATGGCAGTCGCAAAGAGTTACAGAACAATATGTGAGGATTGGACAAATCAATTCCGACCAATTTGAAAAAGATTCTTTCCGTACTATTTGGATAGATGAAACAAAAGGTATCAAAGGAATAATTGGTAGATTAATTGGCAAGGACACTACCACTATTCAATCATATTTATTCCAAAAGAATAAATTTAACAAGGATTCAGCAAAAGAATGGATTTCTAAAAAAGACATAGTGAATGCTGAACTTATGGGTGCACCCTATGCAAATATTGCTTCTTTGCCTCCGGCAGTTAGAAGGAAGTTAGACATCGAAGGTCAGAGAAAATTTATGGCTATATTCAATGGTGCTTGGGATTATTATAGCAAGAAATTTGATGATAAAAAGAAAATAGAAGCATTAGCATTTAAGACAGCCTGGGCTAAATCAAGAGGCAATGGAATTATTGCCAAGATAACAAATTTGTTTAAAGCCAAGCAAGAAGAATCTATTGAAGATATGGATAAAATTCAACAAGCAGATGCAGAAATTTTAAACAGTGTTCTTTTAGAAAAGAAAACTGTAATTATGGAAAAACAGAATCAATTACTTGATAAACTATTAAAAGAAAGAAAAAATGAAAATATATCTTGATAAAAATTTAGAAAAAGAAGTTCAAGATTTAGAATTTGGTACAGTAGAAGCAGGAGAACCACAGCAATTTACTTTTTATTTATTTAATGATTCTTTAGGTGAATTAGTAGAGTTAGAATTTTCTACCAGTTCTTTAGAAGTAAAAATAATTTCAGCACCAAAAGAAATGAAACCAAGAGGAATAGGAGAAATAGTTATAGAATATTCTCCTGATGTTATTTTAGAACAAAAATTAAAAGCAGAACTTATATATAAAGGAAAGAAATTGTTTAAATAAAATGGTAAATAAACTTTGGAACTATAATAATCCTGCGGAATATACATATGATTCTTCTAAAATAGAAGTATCTGAAGGATTGGTTAAATTAAAATCAGTAGCTACTGGAAAAGAACCTGTAGGTCATTGGCATTTTAATGAAGAAGATGGAATAATAGCAATAGATAGTTCTGCATATGGCAATACTGGAACATTGTATGGAAGAGATGAATTATTACCGCTTCGAGAATTAGGTAAATTAGGAAATGGTTTAAATTTTAATGGTAATAGTTATGTTTCTATTGTCAATAGTGCAAGTATAAATATTATAGGGTCTATTTCATTAGAATGTTGGGTAAAAATACATACGGACGGCACTTATAAAGGAATAATAGGAAAAAATTACTCTGCTTCATACATGTTGTCCACTGGAAACGAAGGAGATAGAGCAATATCTTTCTTTTATGGTGAGTGGCAACTTATAGCACCCAATGCTTTTATATTAGATACTTGGCATCATGTTGTTGCGACTTTTGATAAAGATACTAGTACAGCAGTACTTTATGTTGATAATGTTGTGGTAGCTGCAAATACAGAACCATTTACTCCAGCCCCTGTAGGAGATGAAACTGTCCTTTGCTTCGGAATCCAACCATATACAGACTGGGATTATGTATTGGATGGTTCATTAGATGAAGTATTAATTTATAATACAGCATTAACACCCGAAGAAGTGGCATATAAGTTTAACTTAGGGAATGGAAGGGAAGAATTATTTCCTCCTAGTTATGCAACAGACAAACCATTTGTTCAACCAACTGAATTATTTCATATAGATTATATACAAAGTTATCAAGATTTTTTTGGAAATATGGGTGCAGGCAATGAGGGGCAAATAAAATATACTTTATCAAACGATGGTATAAATTGGTTTTATTGGAACGGCTTAGATTGGACAACGCCAGCAGAAGAAAATTCCAATACATTAGAAGAAATTTCGGAAAATATAGGAACATTTCCATTAACATTTGATTTTACATTTCGTGCGCATTTAATATCTAATGGAACACAAAAAGTAGAATTAGACGAAAATGGATTAAGTTATAATATATCTATTATTCCAATAAATGATTGGGATTCCTTAGTAAACGACCATACTATAGTGGGTTCTTTTGGAGAATTAATAAAAGATATGGAGAATAGGTTAGATTTAATAAAAATAGAAACCGATAAAATAGATTCTATCATTACTACTTTATCTACATTAGTAGTAGATATTTGGAATTATACTTCAAGAGCATTAACCGATTTTGGAACATTAATTTCTGATATTGCAACAACAATATGGTCATCTTTAACAAGAACTTTAACTGAAGGAACTAAAGATTCAGAAATAGATGCGATAAAATTAGAAACAGATAAAATTCAACCAGAGATTATAGAAAAGAAGAACGAATTTAAAGCAGATGTTTCTGATTTGGCATTAGAGACAACTTCTCAATCAATAAAAGAAACAGTAGAAGGATTAGACTTAGAACTTGATGGTGTAGCGAAAGAATCCACACTAGAAACTAAAGCATCTCAAGAAAGTGTAGACGCTATAAAAATAGAAGTTGATAAAATAGAATTAATTAAACAAATGGAAACAGGAAAGTGGAAGATAATTAGCAATCAAATGATTTTTTATAAAGATGATAATACAACTGAAATAGCTAGATTTAATTTATTTGACAAAGATGGAATCGCAACAATGACCGATGCAGTAGAAAGACAAAAAGTATAATATGAATATTATTAAAAAGGGATTTTCATTATTAAAACAATTGTTAATTACAAAGGGTTATGGTAAAGTTACCACAGAAGTTATACAAAAAATCATATCAGGCGGTGGCGAACCCTATATAACCCATGTCCTTAAAGAAAAAATTAAATTATTTGGCAAGAAAGCAATTAAATTTGTATACAAAGTTTTAATTCAAGGAAATAAACTAATAAAGTTTACTAAGAAGATTAGTTTAGTTATAACTAAACAGTTCGACTTATTGAATAGTATAAAAATAGTAGGAAATAAATATAATAAATTTATAAAAAATGTTAAGCTAATAGGAAGTAAGCAAATTAGATTTAATAAGACAAGTAAAATATTCGGTTCATTAATAAAGAAATTTCAGATTAATAAAGAAGTAAGGGGCAACAAATTAATTAAATTAGAATCAAGAAATAGAGTAGTTGGAAATAAGAGCAAGAAGTTTACAAAAAAGAACGAATTATTGGGAGCAAAAGCAATAAATATAAATGAAAAAATTAATATTAAGGGAAAAAGAGATATTGTTCCTATATTAATAGCGGTTGGCTTATTTGAATATTAAGGAGATAAACTAATGGAAAATTACACCAATACAGAGCTCGAAACATTTTTAGATGACTTTGAACAAAGGTCAGAATTTACTTTTTTAGAAGATGCCAAACAAATTAATGAATTATTTGAAGTGGCTAAAGCCAAGGGCATTCTTGTAGAAGGTTCTAGAGACCTTGCAGTATTCAAAGCAGTCTATACATTTGCCGATAAACCCAATGGCAATGGTGTAACTATTCCTGAACAAGAGTTATTAAGGAAACTTCCTACTGTTATAGGAAAACCAGTAACTTTAGAGCATGTTCGTAGATTTGTTATTGGCTTTGTAATTGATTATCGTTATTTGGCTAAAGAAAAAACTGCAATAGTTTATGGTATAATTTTTAAGAATTGTTTTAAAGAAGAATGGGATAAAGCGGTTAAATTATTTAAAGACCATAAATTAGCGGTAAGTTCTGAAATTTGGTCTCCCAAATCTAAAAGAACTTACAACGAAGATAAAACTTATAGTATTAATGACATAGAATTTGCTGGTTGTACTTTAGTATTTGTTGATAAAAAAAATGTACCAGCATTTGAGGATGCGGTAGTTATGGAAATAGCTAAAAAGAATTACGAAACACAAGAGGAATTAATATTTGCTACTTTGAAAAAAGAGAATTTAGAAATTCTTAGTTGCGGAAAATGTAAAACAGGAAAAAATTGTGGACTGTGCGAAAGTTTGCTTACAGCAACTCAAGAAGGAGTTGCCCCAGTAGTCGCACCCGCTCCTCCGCAACCGAATAAAATGAAAATAATTTGTCAGCATTGTGCTCACAATTTTGAACACCTTTTTATACAAGGTCAGAATAATCCTATAAATTGTCCGAATTGTTCGGCAATTTTAGACCAAGCGGGGAAAACTATTTATCCTCCGCAGATTAAAAATTTTGACCTCTCTTGCCCTGAATGTCAGGCAAGGAATAATTGGTTAACTATAGCATCGAAAGATAACGATGCTTTAGTAAAATGTAAATCTTGTCAGAAAGAATATGATTTAAAATTTAAAACTATTCCTGAAGAATACAATAAATTATTAAAGAAAATCATGTTTTTAAGAACAGGAAAAATTCCCTGTATTCAGTGTGGAACTTACAACAATTTTAGTGTACCATCAAGTCAAAAGAAGATAGACATAAAATGCAAGAAATGTGATTTAGGTTTTTCTTTTGATATAGAGGATATGATAAAAAGAGATATTGAAAGTTTTGCAGAACATAAAGAAATTGTAATAAATAAGGAGGAAGAAAAAATGGTAATATTAGAAAAAGCGAAAGTTAAGAAACTGCTTAGAAAGGCAGTATCTAAGAGAAAAGATTTTGAAAAGAAATTAAAAGAAAAAGTAGTGGAATGTGAAAATGCTAAAATAAAGAAAGAAAAATTTGTTAAGGGATTTAAAAAGTTCTCTAAAAAAATTAAAGACCTTACCAAGAAAGAAAAAGAGCAGATGTTAGAAAATTCTACTCTTAAAGAAAAAATAAAGAAATATGAAACAGACCTTGAGACCGCTAAATTAGTTGTTCCTGAACCAGTAATAGAGCCAGAGCTCGAAACTGCTAAAGCAACAGTTGGCGATAAAACTAAAGGTGATGATTATTACGAGAAAACAAGAAGCACAGTTAACGAAAAGGCGTTTGGTCATACGAAGAAATAATTGAAGATAATAGATTCAAAAAATAAAAAGATAAATGAGTAGTAAATAGTTTTAAGAAAAGAGATTTAAAATGGAAAATATAGTATTAGAACTTTCGAAATTGATTGGTGAACCTATCAATCCCTCACTTAATTGTCCTGTTGAGATTTCAACTATAGCTGATGTTGATACTGCCGAAGCCGGAGAAAAAGTGTGGAGATATGATGCTTACGATACTGATGCTGACCAGATTTTAGACGTTGAAGCTGATGGCAGAATCGTGCCCCAGGCTAGAACACCTATGTCTGATACCCAGCTCACTTTCAAAGGTTTGAATTCACAGTTAGAATATGTTCTGGTTGATGCTGTCCTTGGTTCACCTGATACAGACGTTCTTGGTCGCAAGAAAGAACGTATTGCTTCTGGTATGGACAAACTCGAACTTAGGATGATTTTGAATGCAATCCTCGATGGCAAAACCCCTGGTATGGTTGGTGGAACTCACAATCAGGAAGATGCAATTCTTTCTGCAACCCTCGCCTCTGGTGATGACCTTTTTGACGTAATCCTTAAAATGAAGCATAAAATTGAGGATTATGGAGACAACTTCGCATTTTTAGTTGGCTCTACTATCAAAGAGAAAATTGACACCTTTGATAAAGATTATGTTAGCTCATTCCACTATAATGTTACCCTTAGCGCAAAGTTAAAGGAACTTGGAATTGATGTTATGAAAATTTTCGGAACAGTAAAATATACTTCCTATTCTACTGGTCTGCATAATATCGGTTCTGGTGGATACGCCGATGATTCTACTGTTACCGCATTGTTAAATGCGAACAAAGCTATATTGGTTGCCCGTAATTCCAGAATTTCTAAAGGCAAGCCGATTGTGTTTATCCGCAGAAAAATCAATGCTGAAGTTGCTAAGTTGATGGGTGCTGAAGTTGATAAAGCACAGAGAGCTTTGATTGTTAATCCTACACCCGTAAATGTCGGTGGAGTAAATACCCTGGCATATGGAGTGTTTGGTTATGAGAGTTTAATTTGGGCTATCGTTAACCCCTACGCTATTTGTAAATCAGGCGATTTGTCTGCTTATTTAGCGTAACGTTTTGGGAGGGAGGAGCGTAAGTTCCTCCCTCTCTTACTAAACTTAATGAAACATAACAAAAAGAGACTAACATGTTAAAGACCAAACAATTTTTAAGTAAACAAGAAAAATTTGAAATTAAAGTTTTAATTAATGAATGCCAGGATATATATGGCGAGTTCTATTTAACAAAATCGAAACTTAGACTTTTTATAAAAGAGAACATAGAATCACTTTGGAAAACTTTAAAAGATGGAGACCAGATTATTTACGGTGAAGATGCAGTAGCAATTTTAACAGGTTATGCAGAAAAAACGATTGAAATTATAGACAACATTACTAATTTGAAAAAAATTATTCCGAGTAGACATTATTTAGTTTTATTAGCTAAAGATGAAAAAAATGTTAATAAACTTCTAAAATATGCTACAGAGAAATTTAGAAATATAAATATCTATTCAAAAGTGAAGAAAGATAATCCAGTTTTAAAATGTTTTTATAATGCAGGATTCATATTTCTGCACGGGCGTGGGAAAGAATTATTAGTTTATAAGAAGGCAGAAATTAAACCCGAATTTATTTTTAGAAGATTTGAAGATGAGAAAGAATTAGTAAAGAAGAGGATAAAATAATGGTTACTCAAATAATTGCGAAAATTCGAGCAGTATTACAAGATGCAGAGCAATCTGGAGTAGAGACTTATGAAGCCTCTGGAGATACATTTGTAATAGCTCAAGAAAATGCTAGCGAAATAACTTCTGTTTCGGTAGATGGTAGCGCAATATCATCTGGAGATTATTCATATGATGTTTCAAGTCAGACAGTAGAAATTGAAAGTGGTCATGTAGCTACGGGAGATGTAGTAATTATTTCTTATAAATATACCAAGTATTCTGATGATGAATTAACGAATTTTATAAAAACAGCGTTAATATATTTATCAGATTATTTATATACACCAAGCGCAGCTATAACAGATGAAATTTTTGATGTAGAAAGTGGAGATGAAGATATCGCTCCTATACCTACAGCTAAAGAACAAAATTTAATTAGCACAATAGTTGGGATTCTTATAAATCCTGATTGGACTCAATATCGTACTTCTTCTATTCAAGTAATTTACGACCATTCTAATAAATTAAGTAGAGAACAAAAGATTGAAAAATTAATAGCAAGGTTCAAAAGAGATGGAGCAGGTATAGCAGGAGTAGTTTATCTCTACGATATAGAGATAGCAGAGGAATAATTAAAATGCCTGGTTCAATGATAAACATTTCTATGAAATCTATAGGACAAGAACCTGATGCTTGGGCAAAACAGGTATCTCAAGATTTTCACTTTGAAATGCAAGAGGAATTAAGAAATATTGGAATAAAAGCCCACGAATTAATGTTGGGCACAATAAGGTCAAATATAAAAAGAGATGGTTCCACGGGAAACTTAGAAAAATCTATTCAATATGAGTTTAATACTTTAGCTAATCATTGTATGTTTTGGATTGGCGATATAGATTTATTAAATGCGCAGGCAAAATACTGGCATTGGTTAAATTACGGAGTTGCTCAATCAGGAAGAACAGTGCCTCCTGCTAATAGAGGGCATTGGCAAGGCACTCAATGGATTCATACCACGGATAAAACAGATTCCTGGATGACTCCTACCAATCCAATAGAAGCAATAAATTATATTGAAACTGCGATATTTCAATTAGAGCAAGATATACCAGAAATGTTAGCAAGACTTGATGCTAAATTAGAAGGCGGTTCAGGAGCTGGTAAAAATGGAGAATAAAATATGTACGAATTAGATGAATTAATAAAATCAAACGGTAAAATTATTTGGTTATATTTAAGCAAAGAAATTTCCGATGACCCAGAAGAGGAATCGAAAACTATAACGGTTTTTAATCCAATTCCACTTAGAGGATTGCTTACTGATTTAACTTCTGCTCAGATGTCTTGGAAAACCCCAGGAACTTCTGAAACACAAGGTAAAGAAATAGTCTGCGATAAAAAATATAGAAACGCAATTGAAATGGCTTATAAATTAAAAATAGACGGAAATGAATATGTGGGATGGAAAGATAATTCTGGTAAGACCCAGATAAGAGAAGAATCTGGATATATAAGACTCTACATTTTTAGAAAATAATTATGAAAAATTATTCTCATAATAACCACTGCACATGTGGCAAATTAATACAAGATACTTCTAAACACTGTTCTGTTTGTGCAAAGATAGGAAATATTGCTCCCAACTATAAAAAAGGATTGCCAAAATGTATTGATTGTGGCAAAGAAGTAAGTAATTATAATAATAAACGATGTGCAAAATGCAATTATATATATTATTCTGGTGAAAAACACCCTAATTATATAGAATCCGCTCATTCAAATTGTATAGATTGTGGCAAAGAATTAAAAAATTATTATGCAAAAAGATGCTCTAAACATGCTCAAATTAAATTATGGAAAAATATAAAACACAAAGAAAAAATGGTGTTATTATCAAGACGAGGAATGCATTTAAAACCCAACAAGCCCGAAACTGTATTGGGTAATTTATTAAATATATTATTTCCTAAACAATACAAATTCGTAGGAGATGGCAAGGTTATCCTTGCGGGTTTTAATCCAGACTTTATTAATTGTAATGGTCAAAAGAAAATTATAGAAGTATACGGTGATTACTGGCATAATTTAGATTCTTATAAAAAACGAGATAAAAGACGATTAATAGAATATAAAAAACTAGGTTATTCTACTCTAATCATTTGGGGAAAAGAATTAAAAGATTTAGAAAAAACAGCAAATAAATTACAGGAGTTTCATTATGGGAATATATAGGGAAGAACGTAATATTGAACGCAGTTTATGGCAAAAAATAAGAAGTATATTGTCCGATAATAAATTTGATAATGTAACAGTTTGCAAATCTTTCAAGACTGCAAGTAAAGTCAAATTAAGTGCAGAAGACAAGAATGCAATTATAATTGCTAAAGTAAGTAGAACCTCGCACATAGGTGCGGAGGTAGGCAGTAATTTAACCCTTAGAAAACCTCTAATTATTATTGATGTTTTCGGAACATCGGATGGGCAAGTGAAGGATATTAAGGACTTATTGGTAGCAGAATTGAAATCAGGTTTTGATTATTACGAATGGGAAACTTCGGGCGGTATTTCTTCGGATGCAATATATGAAAGCGGAGAAACTGCCAATGGAAGAATTATAGTAGAAACAATATCAGACACCGAGATAAATCTTGGGGAAGATAAATCTCAAGTTGATGTACAGGATAGATATCGTTGGAGAATAACGATGAATTGTTATAAAAGTTTATTGGAGGCTTAATATGTGGCAGATGATATCAGCAATAGGTTCGGTTTTAGCGTTGATAGTAAGCACTGCGATGTTTATTGCTATTAAGTTCAATGATGTTAAGCATATTCAACTCGCAGTAGAAAGAATTGAACAATCGGTTAAAACAATGACAGAAGATACAACTCAATTAAAGATAACAGTTGCGGAAAGCTTAGTAAGATGTAACGAAAGACATAGAGTAAGAAGAACAAAAAGATAATTGTAAGATTACAGATATATTTTAACCAATCTATGAAGAGAAAAGGTTAAATAAATATTATAAAAAGCCATAGGAGGGCAAAAAAATGATTAGATACGTCGAAGACAAAATTAGAATTATCCCAGTGTTAGGGGATGGAACATGGAAACAGATAGACAGAGTTCAGTCTATTGATAAAACAGGAACAATAAACAAGATTAAAGTTGAAGAGTTAGGTAGAGATGGCGTTGTTGAATATGTTGACCAACCGCCTTCTGTTACTTATCGCTTGAGCCAGCATGAATTTGGTAGTTTAGCTATATTTAAAACTTTAGCGAATGTAGCAGACAGCGATACAGAAGTTACTTTGAATGATTTTAAAACTTCTACCTTTGATATCTGTAGCTATTTAACAGATGATTCAGGAGTTTTCAAAGGAACAGTTTGGATACCCAAACAAAGGTTATCAGGATTTAGCATTAATATAGGAAGCCCGCACGGATTAATCGAGAGAAGTTTCGATTTTATCGGTGAGGACTGGATTACCTGGCAGGGAGATAATAAATATTTAATTTATAAAGAAGAGACAGTTGAATCCGGAGAATTTGAATCTGGAGATACAATGGAAATAGTGCTTGATGCTCCTGTTGCGCATCAAGACCCTGATGATTTAGTATATGTTATCAGAGTTGTTAAGGTTAGAGCAGGGGTATCTACTGAATTAGTAAATGGAACAGATTATACTTCAACATCTTCTTTGTTAGTAGTAGAAGATTGTGTAATTGGTGATTTGCTCAAATATTGGTATACTGCTACCGCATACATTACTGGCAGCACTCCGTTTACCAATAACAATTCAGATTTACCAGCACTTCAGGCAGATTTTGCTACTATTACTTTGGAAACCGGAAATTATTTGTATAGGTTACAAAATGTAGCAGTAGATGTTAGGCTTGAAAGGTTTGATGTTGGCGAAATCGGAAATGACGAAGTAGTAACAAGGGGAGTTAAAAATAAGACAGTTACTATTACTTTAGACCGAAATTTGGAAGACTTTACTTTTGAAGAGATTTTAGCCGGACAGTCAGTTGGTTATGGCAAATTGGATATACGAAAATTCTCTGACAAATTTGTTTTGAGAATAAAGTTATTCGATTCTTCAGTTAAAGATACTTTTAAAATCGGATTTAAGGCTATTGATTTAGCCCCTTCTGATATTAAAAGAGGAACTTCAATCGGAAATTATTCCACAATAGGTAATACGTTGGTTGGTCAGGATTTGACCATATCTTCGTTAGAAGCTACGATTACTGCGTAACATGATATGTGCGAGGGAGGGGGAATTTTACCCCCCTCCCTTATCGCTAATGTAAAAAAGTATGGAAGGAATGTAAGATGAACGAAATGTTAAATAAAATAGAAGAATTGCTTAATGACAATTCAAAAACGTTAGTAGGTACACTTACTAAGCGCTTAGAGAATTTACAATTGCCAAAGGATAAGGAATTAACTTTTGACCAATTGAAATGTCTTTATTTTAATATTCTTAAAGATTCTATCTATGAAAATAAAAGATTTTTAATTAAATTAATTCACGCCAATATAGAAGTTGGGGATAAATTAATCGCAAAAGACCTTTCTAAGAAAGAATAGGTCTTTTTTTGTTAACATGTAAGAATAAAAGGAGTTTAAAATGGAAGAAAAATTAAGCAAGGAACAAGAAGCAATCAAAATTTCTAATTCTATTAAAATGGCTAATGAATTAGAAAAATTAGAAGAAATGCTAAAGAATAATATTATCTATTTTCCCTTTGAGGGAAAAGAGTATAGGGTAAGAAAGCCAAATTACAAAGAGAAACAAGAAATAAGAGAATTAAAAATTAAAAGGCACAATGAGTTAAGAAATACTCCTTCGTGGAAATACGAGGCACAATTGATAACAGAATTAGAAGCTAAAGGGGTAAGCATTGCTGGTTTAATTAACAAAATGCTTACTCTTCAACAGCAAGTAGAAGAATTACAACTTAAATTAGCGGAGTTTGGAGACCAAAAAGAAGAAGACAATAAAATTATTTCTGATTTAAAATTACAGATTTATAATCTTTTAGTAGAGCAAAGAAATGTAGCATTAGAAAAAGCAGAATGTTTGTCTGAAAGTATTGAATCTGAATTACTTTCTTTGATTAATTCATACACTTGTTATCTTGGGCTAGAAATTAAAGAGGGCGAAAATTGGAAAAGAGCATTTAATAGCTATGAAGAGTTTATGAATTCCGAAAAAGAAGAACTGCTTAACGCTACAGGACATTATATGAGTTTATTAATTTACGCAAGGTAAATAAAATGGACATTATACATATAGAAGACCCGATTAGAGTATTGGCAAAATCATATTATTGGCAAGCTGTTTATCATAGGTGCAAAGATTTGCCAGGAAATGTTGAATTATTTGAAAACAATAAAGATTTTACAAATATTCAGTTAAGGTTTCTTCAATATTTAGAGCAAATATCGGGAATGTATCAAGACCTTGCAATGGGCGAGAAACTTTTATGCGACCAATCTATAAATGACGAATTACGAGCAAATGCTTATTTGATTTATAGAGGTAAGCATAGAGAAGATAAACAGGTAAATAATATAAACAGTAATCAGTCTGGGGATAGGCTAGTAGGAATTCCTAGAAAAAAGGTGAATTAAAATGTCGGATAGTGTATTCAAAAAACTTATAATTGTAGAGGCAGACACTTCAGGACTTGCTAAACTTCAAGGCGATGTAGCCAAAGCACAAGCTATCCTTGATAAATTTGGCACTGCGGAAAAGGTTATGGGAACTCCTATAACAAATGTAACCTCCACAATGGATAAATTTGGCAAAATAACCAATAAAACCATGATGGATATTTCTACTGAAAGTGGAAAATCTTTTAAAGCAGTATTAGATGGTTCTAAACAAGCAGCAAATGGTATGGGCGATTTTGAAAGAGCACTGAAACGTGCTGCCATTGTTGCCCCCATATGGTTATTATTGCGTGGCGCAATGATGTCGGTATTTAATTTAATCAAAGACCAAGGTAAATTTTTAGTTGATATGGAAGATGCAATGGCAAGAATTCAAATAGTAGGAAAAGGAACAGCACAAGAATTAGATGGATTAAAAAAATCCTTGGTTGCTCTTTCTTATACTTACGGGGTATCTGCTACAGAAGCTTTAACTGCTGCTAAAATATTTGCCCAGCAAGGAAGAACAGTTCAGGAAACATTACAATTAACATCTATTTCTATTATTGCTTCAAAAGTATTAGGAGATAGTTTAGAGAATACAGTAAATAATTTAACTGCTGCTGTAGAAGGTTTTAATATTCCAGTAACACAAGCAACAACTATAGTAGATAAGTGGATAAATGTAGAAAAACAATTTGCAGTTACCTCTATGGATTTAGCCAATGCTACAAAAGTAGCAGGCGCTTCTGCTAATCAGTTAGGAGTGTCTATATCTGAATTTTTAGGAGATGTTACAGCAATTATAGAAGTTACAAGAAAATCAGGAAATGAAGCAGGAAGAGCGCTATCCTTTATATATGCTCGTTTATTTACTACCGCAAAAACAACATTAGAAACAGTTGCAAAAATTCCATATTATTTAGATGAACAAGGTAAAGCAACTTTTGTAGTAGGAGAGAAAACAAGAAAATTAGCAGATATTTTAGGAGAATTAGCATCCAAGTGGTCAGGTTTAGATGAACAAGAAAAACTCAATATAGCTACAAAACTTGGTTCAATGAGACAAATGACAGTATTAAATGCTTTGATGCAAAATTATAATGCTTCTTTAGATGCAAGAGTAGCTTCTTTAACTTCCGCAGGACAAGCAGAAAAAGCAATGTTAATAGTTCAAGAAACTGCTACTTATAAATCTAAACAATTAGCTTCTGCATGGAATAATTTAACATTAGCAGTAGCAAATACGTCTCCTTGGAAAAACATGATAGATAATTTAGGAACAGCAGTAAAATTTTTAACATATTTAGCAAACTTTGAAGCTGGATATAGAATGTCTTTAGCAAAACAAAATGAAAGTCTATTAGCAAATGTTGCTTCTCGTAAAAGTGAAATAAATTCTTATGTAGAACTATTAGAAGTTAGAAAAAAAATAGCGTCTTTACCCCCATCTCCAGAAAATGCATCAAGATTAGATATTCTGGACACAGCAATAAAATCAACACAATCTTCCTTTCCTACGTTAAAAATAACGGAAGATGCAAAAAAAGAAGCACAAAAAATAAGTGATATATTATCAAAAATAGAAATAGAAAAATCAGTTAATAATACATTTACTCCACAACTTAAAGCGCTAGAAAAAGCAAAACAAAAAGCAATGTATGATTATCCGCAAAGAGGAGTAGATAAACAAGCAAAAGTTACAGATATAGATAATCAAATAGTAGAAATTAAAAAACAACAAACAGAAGAATTAAAAAAACAATATAACCTTTATGACGCTGAAATAGTAAAAAAACAAGCGTCTTTAGCATTAGATGAACAAAAATTAGAGACTTCTACTGCTTTGACCGACCCTCAAAAAGAGCAATTAGAGTTAGAATATCAATTAGCAGTTAATGCTATAATTTATAAGGAGTCAAAAGAAGAACAAATCAGACAACATATAAAATTACTAGAAAATCTTAAATATGAAGAAGATGCAAATAAGAATTTATATCAGATAGAAAAATTAAGAGGAGATTTAAAGATTGCAGAATTAGATGCAGCGCAACAGATATCAAAAGAAGAAAAAGAAAAACTTGATATTGAAACTCAACTAAATATTCAAAAGAATTTAGGAAATTTAACTACTTTACAATTGATAGAATTAGAACGAGAATTTGTTCAAAATTCACAAGAGGCATATAAAGGCAAAGAAAAATCTATAAAATTATATGAATTAGAATTAAGTTATATTGAAGAAATTACTAAAGCAACAGGTAAATATGCAAATGAATTTAAAGATACCTTTAAAAGTTCTTTAAAAGATGCTTTACAATCTGGTGATGTAGATACTGCTTTAGAAGCATTAAAAACTAAATTACAGGATATGTATTTTGAATCTATTTCTACAAACATAACGAATACAATAGGAAAATCTGGAATATTTAATATCATAGGTGGTATGTTCGCAGGATTAGAAGACCCCGTAGCAATGGCGCATTATGATGGTATTGTAAAAGGAGTTCCATATATTGTTCAAGCCCATGTAGACGGGATGCAAAGAGCAATGGCTTTATCTACTCCTGGGGGATTCACTGGTGGTGGCGGTAGTATAGGGTCAGGATATCAAATGGTGCAAGGTGCAAATGGAGTTATGCAAGCAGTTCCTTCTGGAGTTGGTGGTTTTACTCCCTCATCTGGAATGGTTAATACAGGATATCAAAATATGGGCGGACAAGGATTTACTTCTGCCTATTCTCCAACATTTGTTAATGGTAAAGCTTCTGGTCAACAATCAGCAGGCGGAATGTTTCCTTCTTGGTTTCCATTTAATCAAAAATTAAATAGTGGAAGTCAGAAAAGCGGTTCTGCTTATGGAGCAGGTTCTGCAGCAGGAATAATGATGGGTATTGGCGGTGCTTACAGTGCTTACCAATCAGCAGGTGGTGGCGTAGCTGGTACAATGGCAGGTGTAGGTGGATTAATGATGATGATACCTGGAATGCAAGTTCTAGGTGCTGCTATGATGATAGGTTCAATGTTATTCGGAGGAAAGAAACAAACTTCTACTCAAAGTTCTTGGCAACCGCAAAAAATTGAAAATTTACCGCTAAATGTAATTACAGGCGGAGCACCATTACCGGAAACTTATCCTTTACCTTCTTCAGCTTATTTTGCGGGCAAGCAAGGAAGAATGAAAGGGAATGCGAATATTACAATAACTATAGGCAATGTAAATGGTGATGCAGACGAAGTAGCTAATAAGATTGCCTCAAAGGTAGCAGATATTTATAATAGAGAATCTAGCAGGGGATTAAATACTATTTTTCCTGCTTAAAAGGAGAATATAATGAGTGTGAGATGGCAATTTTATAAAAACTTAGTAGAAAATTTTAGTTTTGAGAATGAAGACCAAGTAACTTCTGGTCTTGCTGAATTATGGACAAAAGTTGGTACTCCAACTTTATCTATTTCTTCATTATATAAAAAGCATAATTTATATTCTCAAAAAATTATAGGAGATGCTTCTGGAGAAGGCATAAGCCAAATAATTAATATTTCTGATATCGCTACTTCTAATTTTGGTTTAGTGTTTTATGCTTATATTGTAGTAGGTACATTAAGAGTACAAATCGAAACTCTAGATTCTGGCGATATGGTTTTAGAAGAAGTTTTGGATGAAACTTATTCTTCTAATGCAATAATAACTAAACAATTAGAAACATTTACAGCTTCGGGAACAGGATATACTCAATTAAAAATAACTATTTCCCAATCTGGTGGAACAGCAATGACATGTTATTTAGATTCAGTTATAATTTACGAAGCAGTTAATACAGAAACGGAAATTAATCCTACCACTTTTTCCTATGCTAAAGTCTCTGATTCACAATTTGTTAAAACTATAGAAGGCGATAATGTTAAAATATCTCCTTTAGAAGAGAGCAAGAGAACACATCTTGAAGGATTTAGCCCCGTATGGACATGGTTAACAGCAAATCAGAAGGACATTTTTGATTCTTTAATAGGAAAAGATATAGTAATTATTGACCACGCTGATAATGTTTATTGGGTAGATTTATTATCAATGAACATTACTTTTATAGAGAAACAAGTTCCAGATAAATTTGCAGCAAATCTAGAATTCGCAGAGGCGAAAAGATAAAGGTGAATATATGGTAAAGAAATATGAATTTATAGAAAGAACATTATTTATAATTCGTAAAAGATTAGAGGAAAATTTACCAGATTTTGTAACTTTAGAAGAAATGACTGATAAACGAAATAAGATATTAAAAAATTTAATAAAGGAGAAATAAAAATGGAAAAATTTATTATTACAGGTAATGTTAAGATAACTCATTTTGATAAAGAGGGAAAAATTTTAGAAGTTGAAGAAGGTCATAATTTAGTAGTTAATAAAGGTTTAGAAATGATGGCGAAACTTTTAAATGGAGTTTCAATTGTCCCATTTACATTTATACAAATTGGTACAGGAGTTACAGGCGCTGACCCTGCTAATACTACACTAGGCACTCCAATAACTACTCCTTCCAGTATGGTAATTCAAGCAGGTACATGCGAATATGAAGCTTCTTATATTGCCAAAGTTTATGCTACATTTACAAATAATGGAGTTGCTTCTATAGCAGTTACTGAAGCAGGAATGTTTGATGCTGTTACTCCAGGAAATATGTTATGTAGAAAAACATTTGCTGCAAAGAATGTAGCAGCAGCAGAAGCAATATTAGTAGAATGGAAAATAACTGTTGCAACAGTTTAATTTATAATGTAAGGGAAAGGTTTAAAAATGGCAATTGTAAATATAGGCACAATAGCAGGGTTTAATACCCCTCCAAATAGAAATATTGTAAAATCATCTAATGGTACATTAGTATTATTTGCAATCACTTCTGGTACTACTTTAAAATATAATACTTCTACCGATAATGGAGCAACATGGGCTGGAAGTTGGATTACAGTAAACACTTTAGTTAATCAATTTGGAGTAGATATAGATTCTTCTGATAATATTCATGTTATCATTAGAGAATCTGCTGCCAATGGTGGTGGATATGTAAAATTGACTTACAGTCTAGGTACTTGGAGTGTTGGAACTATGGTAACTATAGATAGTCATACGGCCGGATGGCATCCATCTATCGCAGTATTAGATAATGATAATATTTATATTACATTTGCTCCGAACAATGGAGGAATTTATTTTTATTATAAAGTTTCTTCTGATGGAGGAGCAACTTGGAGTGAACCAACTCCAATATGGCGTGGAACAAATAAAACTATAGCCTCCTTAGCAGATGGAAATACATGGAGAGATATAGTCTTAACAACAGCAGGAGTTTTAAATTATGCGGGAACACAAGTTGCTACTGGATTACCAGTAACCCTTCCATATTTTGATGCGGTAAGAGTAGACAGTTCAAATATTTATATTGCTGTTGCTACTACTTCAGGTATTACAATATTTTATTATAATGGGTCGTGGGATGCAGGAACATTGTTATCAGATAATGCAAGCGATAGTTGTCCTACTCTTCAAAAATGGGGTTCTAAAATAGTATGTACTTGGAGAGATTATGACGGAAGCAATTATGATATTGCATACAAAGTATTAACTGGCGGAGTATGGGGAAATCAAGTTAATATTGTTACAGATGCTAATTCTGATAATTATCCTAATAGCATAATAAAAGATTCAAATTTTATATATACGCAATATCAATCTCCTACAAATCAATTACAATTTTATTATTTTCCATTAACAAAACAAGCATTAGCAGAATCATTAAAGTTAATAGATAATTTAAAAATTGGAACTATTTTATCAGATGTTTTAAATTTAGAAGATAATGTAGACGAATATGACCTTCCAGGAATTAAGAATATAGTAGCCTCTCAAAGAAATTCAGATGGTAAAGTAACAATTGCTTTTGACATTAAATTTAGCCATTTTGAATCCGCAGAAGACCAATTATATATTAAATTTCAATATTGGAACGGAAGTAGTTGGCAGGAATGTACAACTACTACAGGAGAAGGAATTCAAACAATAACTCCTAATAATTGGACATCTTTAACAGGAGAATGGACAGCTAAAACAGATATTGATGGAACTTATTATGCTGCTACAAAAATACGGGTGTTAGGTAGTTATGATAATGTTCATTGGGGAAGTACGGATAGCTCAAATTTTGCTTTGGATGTTAAAGACCCTATTGTTACATTAGTATCGCCTTTAGATGCAGTAGCGCAAATTTTAGTTAGATTTCCTTTTACAACTTCTATAGCCGAAGATTCTAGTTATCAAATAAAAATAGAAATTTCATTATTAGACGGAGGAAGTTTTTCTGCTATAAAAGAATCTGAATGGTTAAATGATGTAGAAATTTGGGATTATGCTAATGATATAAGACCATTAATGTATGGTACATATTATTGGAGAGTGACAGCAATAGATGAATTTCAAAATCAAACAGTTTCAGAAATATTTGAATTAATTGTTCAAGATGTAAGTACAGAAATTAGAGTAGATAGTATAGTTAAAGAAATTACGGGTTCTGGAATAGCAAAAATTTTCTATAGCATAAAAGACGCTAATTATGAAAAAATTAGTGTTAGATTTGATTTTACTGAAGATGATGGAGATACTTATCGCCCCTGTAAAATAATTGAAATTTCTTCTGGAAGTATAGAAGACGATTGTTTTATTACTAATTTGTTAGCAACTCCTACATATGTACAATATTGGGCTAGAATTCAATATTCTAATGACCCAGAAATTCAAATAGTAACGGAAGAACTAAAGAAGAGAAATTTAAAAGTTTCTTCAAGAGTATATATTAATAGGGATGGCACGGATGTAGATATTTCTAATATTGCTAGTTCTATAGATTTATCAAGGAATAAACAATTTGGTGCTGCGCAACTGACAGTGAATTGTATTGATAAAGACTTTTTATATAATCCAAATAATACAGTAAGCGAAAATAACCTAGTTAGCAGTGTGTATAATCCTTTAGTATATATAGGTAATATTGTTAAGTTTAGCTTAAAATTTTTAACAGGTTCAGGCATAAAAGTCTACGATAAATTTGTAGGATATATAAATAACGTTGAAATCTCTAAAAATTCAGTAGGAAAAAATGTTTTAAAAATTACTTCTCAAGATTATTTACAAAAATTAATGAATTACATGCCTGAAGATTTAGAATATAAAACAGTAAAACTAGAAATTCCTAATGAATATTTAAAAACATTTGACGGAGTTACTTATTATGCGGAATTTGGAAGTTGGACAGAATATCCCGCCCCTATAATAAAAATAAATAATGTGGTATTAAGTTATGATAAATATATTATTGATTTTGTTAGAGGACAAGTGATATATAAAGGCAACGCCTTATCTAACCTAATTACAAAAACCCAAACATGTACCAATCTCTTAGGGGATTTAAAAACCTTTGAAATTGACACCGCAACAAATAATTCTATCCAACCTAAAGTATATCGGGCATATCAAAAATACGAAAATTTTACATGTAACGATTATACTGGTTCTTTTAATCAATGGGTAGATTATGTAGAAGAATTACACGAATTAGATGATTATTATATTGATTATGATAGCGGAATTATAAATTTATATGATGCGTTATCAGCAGATAATCCAACAGAAACAATTAATAATATAAACAACCAAGAAATTGTTATTACTTATAAAGAGGCTACTACTGTAACCGCTACATATTCTTATGAAGAAGCGGGTAGCAACGAAGTAGAAGATATTATCAGAAATTTAGCAACTTTAGCAGGAATTCCGATTGCTAATATGAAAGATACAGTAACAGACGAAAATTTAATAGTAAGAGGAGATTCTCTTTTATTTACTGAATATAATAATATTGATTCGTTGACTTTAAAGAGAAACGGAGTTACTTTAACGAATGTAACTGATTATGCTTTAACAAAAAGAGATGGAATAATAGAATTAGATAGTAGTGATGTAAATTCTAAACATAAGATGATAGAGGATTGCGATTATATTTGGGATACAGAAGTAGCAACTGAAAGTGGAGAAACAGTTGTTCAAGAAATAGACACCACCGATAAAGAAGAAGGAACAGGTTCTTTAAAAGTTACGTTCCCCACTAATGGTGGATATATTTTAAGAGATTTATTTGGCGATTTATATAATGTTTCTATAACCACCCAAAAATATATAGAATTTTATATTAAAGCAGATAAAACGGGAACAGTTTATTTAGATACTAGCTACAATAATATTAATTGGGAATCAAAAACAATAAGTGTAACCGATACATGGACACTTGTTCAATGGGATGTAAGTGCTTTTGGGGCTAATTATAAAGATATAAAATATTTAAAATTAAGAGGAACAGATATAGTGGTATGGATAGATAATATTTATATTAAAAGAAATCTATACACCGCTACATATACCTATTATACTTTACAAGCTACAGAAGTTACTCTTTCAAAAGTTATTATGAATTATGAAAATACTGAAAATGCTTTTTCAGCAATTCAAGATTTGCTTAAAAATGTAGCACCCAATTATTTACTTTATTTCGATGATGATAACAAATTAGTGGGATATTATTCTAATCAAAGGTTATTAAGAAATTGTTTAAATTGTTGGAATAATTTTAATGAAGGTAATAGAGGATATACTCGTAGTTATTATGGAGAACATTATAGATTAAATTTACCTACAAATTTGGTACATAATATCAGTGATGAGGATGTTTATACCGGATGTATAGTAATAGGTAAAAATACAGAACCACAAAATGTAGCGCTTAAAGGTTCTATTGTTGATAATTGTACTTGGGTAACTGGTAAAGGATATGCGCTAGCAATAACAAAAACTACGAAAGGGCAATACGGACAAGCTAAAGCTGCAATTTCAGAAGGAGATATATTATTTAAACAATTAAGTGGACAGAACACGACAGAATTAAATGCAAGTGCAATAGACACTCTTCTTGATTTTGACGCAAACACGGGATATCAATGGTATAAGAAAAATAAAGCTCCCGCCCCTAATATTTTAATGTGTACTTTAACATTAGAAAAAGCAATATTATGGGATAGAATTGATATTTTAGTTGGTTCTTATGATAGCAAAGTTATTAAAGAAATGTTATATATTACTGTTGGCGATGAAACTGGAGCGAATTGGTGGTATACAGAAAAAAATAAATTAAAAGTAGAGGGCGGGGCATCTGGTTCCTGGATAACATTTGAAAATAATTTTAATCAAAATATTAAAATAAAATATATTAGAGTTTATTGTAGTGAACCTTGGCAATGGACAGTTACAACTACTACTTCCGGAGGTAAAGGTGGCGGTAGTTCATCTGCTTCAACAGATTATTTTTATGCTTTTAGTTTAGGCGAAATAGAAGTTTGGGAAAAAGCTACTTTAATTGGTAAAAGAACTTTAGACAATGCGTTAATGATTGGAGATGGGATTACAGACGAAGTACAAATTCCTAATACCCCTTATAAAACTAAAGATTATTTATTATATAAATGGGGTTGGGTAGAAAAACATCCAGATACTATTAGATTATGGAGCAATTCATTTTCAACAGAATTAATTGTAGATGTTGATTTTACTTACGATAAAACTACAGGAATAGTTACATTTCTTAGTGTACCAGCAATAGGAGATGTAATTAGCGGTACATGGACATTAGACGATTTAGACCCTAAAGGAACTACTTTTTACGCTTCTTTTGCTAATGTAGATTTAATAAAAAGGATAGGGCTTAAATATTATAAAGAAGTAGATGAAGGATTATTTACTCATAATCAAACAATAAATAGAGCGGGAGAAATATTACCAGAACTAAGTAGGTCAGTGTTTCCAGGAAATATAGATATTGTTTATAGACCCGATATAAAATTAGGGCAATCTGTGTTAGTAATAAATGATGAATTAAGTTTAAATCGTATATTTTACGTAGATTCTATTAATTTAGGAATAGAAGGTTTTGTGCCAAAATGTTCTTTAGGTATTACTTCTTATCTAGAATTAAAAGATTATGAATACCAAGAAACAGTGCCTTCTATTTATAGAGATTGGAAAATTAATTACCCTAAATATTTAATGGCATTTGCTAGTTATAATACAAATGTTGTAGAATCTTCTGCTGCAGTTGCATTCTATACTGGTGGAATAACTGTAGAAGCGATGGATGAAAACAGCAATGTAAAATTAGATTATAATGAAGAATGTAAATTAGAATTGGTAACAATGGAAGATTCTCTTACATTTTCGTTATTAGAAACCACTGTTAAAACAGAAATGTGGGAAGATGGTACAGCAGAATTGAATTTTTATATTCAATGGAATCAAGATGGTTTAGGAAGTAGAGCAAAAACCCCCACAGAATTAATAGCGGAAGATAAATGGTATGTTGATAAAGAAGCTACGTTTAAATTTTATGAAACTAATAATCCTACTAAAGTTAAATTTTTTACTACTACAATAAGATTATATTTAGTGGGAACTTTAAAACCTCTATATCTTACAGAAGTAGGAGCGTTAGGAGAAGCAATATGTTATGATAATTATAATATTGTTACTGCGATTGCTTCTACCACTAAAGATGGCAAACAATTTGTATCCGATAATCTTAGCGTGCACACTGTTCTAGGAGTAGACGATGTTAAATTTAGCCATTTTGTTATAAATGGTCAGAATATTTTTAGAATGATGTCAACAGTAGTGGCAAAAACATATCAAATAGAATATTATGATTGGGTTTCTGAAGCATGGACTAATTGGGGAACAACTTTTTCATTAGTTGGTTCCACTGATAATGGCGGTGGTTTACTTTGGGGATTTTTCGGAGGAAGGTTAATAATAGGAGCAACTACTAATTATGAATATGGCGGGCATTATTATTCTTTCGATGGAAAAGTGTTAACAGCACTATCGGCATATACTGCTAATTACCCCTATATTTTTAATAGTCAATTGTTTATTTGCCATGGTGGAGATGTTTTAGTATATAATTCTAGTGGGGTACTTATTGGAACTTATGGAACACCCGCTTTTCCTCGTTATAATACAGGAAATGTTCTCTTTGTTTTAAAAGGTTATTTATATATGTGTACAGCATTTGTAAGTACAGTTGGTTATGGTGGATTAGGACAAGTAGAACAAAAAATATGGAAATGGAACGATACATTACATCAATGGGTAGGACAATATACATATACCAAATCTACCAGAGCATACCCTTATATAAATGCTGCTTATGTATATAAAAATGTAGCATATTTATTCTATGATACTTATGATGGAGGAAAATTTTATCCTCCTTTTGTAGCTATGTTTGACCCTGCTGATAGCGAGGTATATTTAAAAGGATATTTAACCAATAAAGATTGGGGTCTTTTAGGAACAAGAGCAGCAGGAAGTTCTAAAGGAATGTTGTCATATTTTATGGCAATGAAAGGTAATGTGTATGGAGTTTCTTCTTCTGGAGTAATCAAATGTATGAACCCCTATTTTGATACTTCTAAGAAACAATTATTATTTGAAAGTGAGCCATAAAAATGAATAAATATGGCAATTATACACAAAATAATCACTGCACATGCGGTAAATTAATTAATAATGTTTCTAAATATTGCACAATCTGTCATTTAAAAATAGTTAATAAAAGAAAACATTCTAAAAATTGTCAATGTTGCGCTTGCAAAGCGCATAGAGGAGAATATAAAGGTAAAAATCATCCACTATTTGGGAGTCCTAATAATGGAAAAAAGAATGGTCGGTATATAGATGGTAGAACTTTAAAAAAATATTATTGCGATTGCGGAAGAGAATTAAAAGGCACTTCTGCTTATTTACACAAAGAATGTATTTTTTGTTCTCGTAAAAGAACAGTATCATTATTGTGGCAAAATACAAAGTTTAAAAATAAACAATTAAAAGCATCTATGTTAGGCAGATTGATTATACCTAATAAACCAGAAAGATTAATTGCGAATTTATTAAATCTTTTATTTCCTAAGCAATATAAATTTGTGGGAAATGGGTTAGTAATAATCAAAGGTTTTAATCCAGATTTTATTAATAAGAAACAAAAGAAAATTATTGAATTTTTTGGGTGTTATTGGCATAAGTGCGACGATTGTGGGTTTGGAACAAAGAATATACAACCAAAAGATGTAGGTAGATTAGATTCTTATTATAAATCAGGTTATAAAACCCTAATAATCTGGGAACATGAGTTAAAGGACATAGATAAATTGATTAAAAAATTATTAAAATTTGTAGGGGGAGTTTGATGTTAAAGAAATCGTTACCTCATCTGATTAAGCGTCAAATAAAGAGAGAACTTAAAGAACAACAGAATGTTATTGTTGCTCAAAATGTTCCTTCCATTAATAAAACCGATACTACTCAATCACAAGGGGTAGAAGATACTTCTAAAGCGATTCTTCCCTATTTGATGACCACATTAGGAAATCGTATAGTTACAGGGTACAGAGTAGTTAGAACGGGCACTTCTACTGGATTACAAGTTTATATTATGGTAGGTGCAGCATTTTTTGATATCATAAAATATGTAGAATCTTCTGCTGGGTCTTATTATACTATTGTTCCTTATAGCGATGACCAGTGGATTTATATATATTTAACGCCAGATGGCACATTTACTCAAAATAAATATTCTCCGGTAATTGGAACAAACACTGGATACATTCCATTAGCTATGATTTGGGTAGAAGCGGGTTCTACAACAATAAATCCTAGATTTATTTATGACCTTAGACCTAACAGAGTAGCCAATTTATCAGAAATTTATGGAGTAAGAAGTCAGCAAGCAGAATTATATAATGTAATACCAAATTGTTTAGTAGGGGTAGACCCAATAGTTTTAGCAGATGCGAGCGAATCTGGAGATGTAAAAGTACATATTGCACCAAATATTAGTGAATTATTTTATATACAGGGGCATATAGTTGTTGTTCCAGAGGATACTTTAACATTAACGCTACCAGAATCTGGTTCAGAAGATTATTATATAGTAGCACATGGTTATATTGATAACTTAGAAATGATGTATAAAATTGAATATCGGCAAGTTGCAGTAGGAACAACTATTGAAAAATATCAAATAATAATAGGAGAAATAATAGGATTAGCTTCAGATACCTTAAGTTTAACTACGGGTATGATAGATGTTACATTGCAATGTTATAGCGAAGATATTAAGGCACATGCGCATGTAATAGAAGATTTAAGTTTACAAATACCAGGAGATGTATTTACAACAACTTATGATTTTCAATCTACAACAGTGGAAGTATATGTTAATGGTATCAAAGAGAAAGATAAAACAATTTTAACAGATAAAAGTTTTCAATTAAATCCCGCCTTAGAGAGCGGAGATGATTTAGAAGTAAAATATTTGAGAAAATATTAAAAAAGGAGAGTGAATTAAAATGGCGGATAGAAATACACTTATACGGGGAAGCCAGGTTAGAAAAGGTTTTGGTCTTGATAATGACGCTTCTAATCTATTAAGGGTCAAGGTTGAAGCAAGTGAAGGTATTAAACTTGATGGAGATGGTTTAGGCGTTGATTATGACAATGCAACTTTAGGTATAGTATCTACTAAACTTGCTGTTAAAGCAGGTGGAATTTTGGAATCGCATTTGGATATTGAATCTGCACCTACAGATGGATATATCTTAGTTTATAATGGCGATTCAGGTGTAGAAAAATTGGATTATGTAGACCCAGCAACATTGGTTACTGGTTTAACAGGTGCTGTTCTTGAGTCCGATGTTATTAATAATGAAGTTCCTACTGGTGATATAAATGGAGCAAATACTCAATTTGAATTAGCTAATACCCCAGAAACAAATAGTGTAATGGTATTTTTAAATGGGTTGCTTCAGCAACCAACATTAGATTATACGATTGAATCCGGAGAGACAGTAACATTCGTGCTTGCCCCCGACACTTCGGATATTTTATTGGTATGTTACATCAAAGCAAGTTAATAATTAAGGTGAGAGGGGATTAAGTTCCCCTCTCCCTAATCTAACAATGGAGATTATAATGAAGAAATTAAATGAAAAACAGGAAAAGACTTTAGAAAAAATGAAAGAAACTCGTAGTGTAGATTATAAGAATCTTAGAGATTTGGCACAGAAACGCCTTGATTTTGTTTTATTAGAAAAGGCTAAAGCGGAGCAAGGAATCAAGAATCTCCAAACACAATTAGATAAACTTTTGGGCGCACAAATAGTTTTGGAAGAATTACTTAAATAATTTAAGGAGATACTAAAATGGCAGATAGACATACCAGAATAAAAGGTACACAAATTCAAGCAGATACAGTAGAACCTAGCGACCTGAAGGCTACAAATAGCCCTTCGGATACCTTAGTGCCTTCTTACGATGTTACCACTGGTCAATTTACTTGGATTGTTGCTGGTGGAGCACAAACAGCAGATACTACTCCTACCAATGAATCCGGAGTATCGGTTCAAGATAAATTAGATTCTCTTGATGGAAATTCTCATGCTTCTGGTTCTGATGACCAAACTTCTTTAACATTACCTATCAAATTATTAGGCACTCCTACTTATGATATGCTTCAAGATTTTATTAATATACAATGTTCTGGATATTTTGCAGGAACAGGAGAAATGACAGATGATGGTGATGGTGGAATAAATATCAGTCAAGTGGAAGGAATGATAAGAGATACTGATAGTGAATTAGGAGAACTTAAATTCTTTACTTTAGCAGGAGGAAATATTGCTTCTGGAGATTTAACAAACAACACAGTAAATTATATTTATGTGGATAATGATACTACTCCAGGAACTCCAGTATTTGCTCATACTACTGATAGAACTTTAATAAAAGTAACTAATCAATTTACTTTAGGAAGAATTTTTAAAGAAGATGATGATATTGAAATAATACACTCAGGTATTCAACTCCAGAATTTTAAACGTAGAGAACACGAAAGATTAGTTGCTCGTAATACTATGGAGAGAATGTCTGGAGCAGAAGTAAGTGAAGCAGGAACATCTAATATTAAATGTACAGAAGGTATATTCTATATTGGATTAAATAAATTTATAACTCCAGAATTCGATACTTCCGAATCAGGAGTATTTATTGATAATTATTATTGGCGGTCAGGAGTGAGTGCTTGGACAAAATTAACAGCAAGCCAAACAATTGACCTTACAGAATATAATCCGCTTACAGGAGTAAATGCTTATACTAAGCAAACATTAAATTCAAACAAATATGGTATAGCTTGGATTTATATTTGTTTTGAGGGTGAATTAAGTGTTATAATGGGTAACAATGAATGCTCAACAGTAGCAGAAGCTCATGCAGTTCAACCTCCAGGAACACTACCATTATATTTACAAAAATTTGCAGTTTTAGCAGGAAAAATTATATTTAAAAAGAGTACTGCTACATTTGTTTCTGTAGAAAGTGCTTGGGCAACATTATTTACTCCTACAACAGTTACAACTCATAATAATTTATCTGGTTTAAATGATGGCGATTATAAACATTTAACCGCTACAGAAAAAACTAATACAGATACAGCAATAACTAATACACATGTTTCTGGAAATGATACCAGTTTAGGAGCACTTGCTTCTGATATTAACGCCAATGGAAAACAAATAACTGGATTAGCAGTTCCAGACGCTAATGGCGAAGCAATTAGAGCAACCACTAAAATTACGGAAGCATTACTTGAATCCGCTACTGATTTAAAACATAGTAATTCTTTAGACCACGCAAGTGGTTCTGATAATCAAGATGCTTCTGAAGTGGATACGGATGAATTTGGTATTTCCGTACAAGACAAATTAGACGAATTAGAAGATACATTTGTTAAAAATGATGGTTCTGTTAATCCTACAAATCTATTAACTAATGGAGACTTTGAATTTTGGTCTTTAGGTACTGCTCTTGCACCCGATAGTTGGACATTAAGTGGTGCAGGGGCGAGTGTAGCAAAAGAAACTGGAGCGGGTTTGTTTAAACTTGGAACTGCTTCTGCTAAAATTACAAGAGCAGGAACTGATTGTTATATTAGTCAAGATATTTCTACAACTAAAGGTATTGCTTATTGGAAAGGAAGAAAAGTAACATTTAGTTGTTGGGTATATGCAACTGTAGCAAATAGAGCACGAATACATATAAACGATGGCGTTACAGTTACACCATCTTCCTATCATACTGGGGATTCCACTTGGCAATTATTAAGTGTTACTGCTACTATCGGTGCTTCTGCTACAGCAATGGCGTTTTTATGTTTTAT
>Ga0315286_10000393_pt1 | contig 36080 bp, 28 predicted proteins | sample YL17G10_0_MG_FD_205038 | JGI IMG/M metagenome (GOLD analysis project Ga0315286, IMG submission 205038) | Sediment microbial communities from Yellowstone Lake, YNP, Wyoming, USA - YL17G10_0 | ecosystem: Environmental > Aquatic > Freshwater > Lake > Sediment | place: USA: Wyoming | collected...
TTCGGAAGGATCTCTTTGCTTCTTTCTCTCTCGGAGAGAAAGAAGACGCAAGTAGTCTTTGGAGCACAGACATCAATCACCCTCTGCGTAACATCAGTTGTTCAGTACTTTTTCTGGCATACGTAATCGTGGATGGCTTGTGCGGCATGCTTGCCGTGTGCAACGGACTGAACAATTGTCCCCTCTCCGGCAATCATGTCACCCCCTGCAAACACACCTGCAATCGACGTCCGGAAGCTTTCGTCAACCTCCACGTATCCGGCATTGTTCCGGTGGATTCCCTCAATCCAGTCCGCTCCAATTTTTTGTCCGATGGCGACGATCACCAAATCCGCTTCCAGAACAAAGTCTGAGCCGTGCACCTCGACCGGAATAGGTCTTCCCGACTTATCCTTCGTCTTGCTCAGCTTTGTCAGCCGGCATTTGACTCCGCGGACGTTTCCTCTGCCGACGAAACCGACAGGATTCGTCAGGAATCGAATCTCGACACCCTGTTTTCGCGCCTCATCGAGTTCACCCTTCCAAACACGCATCTCTTTTTCGCTTCGGCGATAGATGACGATGACACTCTCTGCACCCAAACGCTTCGCGGTGGCGGCTGCATCGAGAGAGACGTTACCGCCGCCTACAACAACCGTCTTTTTCCTTATATTCGATTTGGAGGGATTCAATTTCGCTTTTTCGAGGAAATCGAGAACCGGGACGACTCCTTTGAGGTTATCGCCGGGAATTCCCAGTGTTCGGTCTTCACCTAAACCCACTGCCAAAAAGATCGCGTCGTACGATTGCTGCAGCTGTTTGAATGATTTCCCGTCGATGGCCTTCTTTCGGATCTTGAAGAACTTCGAGAGAAACCGCGTGTCCGTTTCAAGCTCTTTGTCGCTCAACCGAAATGGAGGTATGCTGTTCCGAGGCACACCGCCAGGCGCACCGGAATCAAAGACCTCGACTGCGTAGCCGAATTTGCTCAGTTCGAAAGCGCAGCCCAGTCCGGCGGGTCCTCCACCCACAACTGCTACTTTCTTCGTATCCGACGGGAAGCTGAGGGTCCGCGAGAACCCCGCCTTCGCTTCAAATTGGGTTGCAAAGAAATGCAACTCGCGAATCTTGATCGGTTGATCCTGCTTCCCCCGAGTACACACAGATTGACAGAACACTTCCTCCGGACATATCTTGCCGCATGTATTGGCCAAGGCGTTTGATGTCTTGACCACTTCAGCCGCACCTCTGATATTATCGCTACGAATCATGCCGATGAACTTCGGAATGTCAATGTGTGTGGGGCAGGCAGTCGTGCATGGTGCTTCAAAGCAGTTTAAGCAGCGTTCCGATTCAATCGTGGCTTGTTGCTGGTTCATGGTCCTCATTCAGTAGATGTGACCGGAAAATAACGAACAGATACAAAGCTGCAGCGCATTGAAGTTTCAAATACCCGCAGTTGCAGACGCATTCTTTTCTCCAAATGACGAATCCTCTCACACCTATTCCACTCGATAGGATTGGTCAATTCGTAGCAGCTGTCTCATTTCGAGTTTGTGATCGTGCTAAGACACGCCGAAATCTTCTCAACTGCACCACCGTCAATTCGTTGCCTCAGAGTGTGAACAGAATCAGGCGCGGTCACGCGGAAATCTGAAGTTGAGATCCGACCGAGCATTTTATCCAAAGTGTAAATGCTGTTGGATGCGCGGGAGTAGAAAAATGTAGCAAAATGTTCGATCTTGTTTTTGTAATAGCTTGAAACACTGAACACGAAGAATCGTGAGTCTGGCGTCCAAACGGATTGAATGACACCCAAACCATTGACGTTATCATCAGTATAGAAGGTTGTATCGAAGAGCGTTGTGTAGAACCGGCCAACCGGCTGAATCAGCGCAGGTGAAATGACACGGATACCGAAGGACGCTAGATATTGCGCTGGGGAATAGGTGGCAATAATTGCAGAGCACTGTCGGTCTGGCGAAGCGAAGTTCGTTGGAGGTCGCCCAACGGAAGGGTCCAAACCGAAGCCACTGTATGGTAATATCTGAGTCTTGACAACAGGGGAAGCTGTAGAAGCATCTAGTGCAATGAATACAATCGGAAGCCTAATAGTACTTTTGGCTGGCTTCCCGTCAATCATTGCCGGTAACCATTCGGTAGATCGTAGGGGCTCTACTATGGCAGACAAAAAGATATCAGAGTCAACTTTGGAAGATTCAATGTCTAGTTTGGTGACACTGATTTTCGCCAGCTTGCCAGAGCTGTCAATGTCCATGGTAGCAATGTACGCGCCGTTTAAATGTGCTCGCAAGGCGATTTCAGGATAGTTGATACGAACAAAATCCCATCCTTTTGCTGGATGGGCTTGAACGTCAGGGGATAGAGACGAGACTTTTTGACCGTACACAAAGGAGAAACCGAAGACAAAACATAGAATGAGACCATGAACGCGCGGAATGGTGTCAACAAGTATTCCGAATGGTTGTTTTGTCATTGGACACTTTTCCGATCCAGTGAGCACATTATTCATTGCATACCGTATTCACGAACATGACGATCACGAGGATCCACGACGTTACTCAGTCTGTGGAAACCTTGGTGTCTTTAATTGCATCCACGATTTGCTGATAACCGGTGCATCGACAGAGATTCCCGGATATGGCGATGCGTACTTCCTGCTCAGAAGGCTCGTCGTTATGGTCAAGAAGATCCTTCGCGCTCATCAGCATTCCGGGTGTGCAAAAGCCGCAGTGAACGGCATCATGATCGAGGAACGACTCCTGCAAAGGATGCAATTCATTCTCGCCCGCAAGCCCCTCAACGGTGACGATCTCCTGACCGTCAATTTGCGGAGCAAGCACGAGACATGAGTTCACGGCCTTCCCGTTGAACAGAACGGTACAGGCTCCACACTCTCCCACCTCACATCCACACTTCGTCCCAGTCAATCCCAACTCCTCACGGAGCAGGTCCAGAAGTGTCAGGTTGGGCTCAATTTCAAGCTCAAACTTCCGCCCATTGATTGTTACGCTGATTTTGACTGAGTTCATTCTCTTTCTCTGTTCCCTATGTACATGCTTCGAGCGCGCGGCGAACGAGGACTGCAATCACCGGTTCCTTGTATTCCGTCGACCATCGACGGCCGGTAAGCGAAATCATGGTTTCGGAGACTTTTTCACCGGCTTCCGCGAAGATCTCTTTCGATGATTTCTTTCCGATGAGCAACTTTTCAGCCTCCGGGACTTGTTGCCACTGAGGAAACGCAGCCCCTGGCACGATGCGTGCTTCGCCTATTGTTCCATCCGATTTCTTCACAAGCACAACCGCTACACTCAATCGCGCGATAGCAAGGGCATTGCGCCTTCCGAGCTTGATGAATGCGGATCGGGCTCCTGCTTGAAGCTTCGGAAACTGGATCTGTGTGAGCAGTTCGTTCGGCCCGGCCAGCGTTTGATACGGCTTGACGAAGAAGTCAGACATGGGCAAAGTTCTTTCTCCCTCCGCGGACAGGAGCTTCAATTGCGCACCAAGAACCATCAACGGCGGCACCGTGTCCGCGCATGCGGCGGCGTTCATGATATTGCCACCAATGGTACCGCGGTTGCGAATCTGAGGCGATCCAATCGTCGATACAGCAGTGTATAGCAATGGGGCATGGCGCTTGATGATTTCCGATTGAGCCAGTTCCGCATGCGTCGTCAGCGGCCTGATGATTATCGAATCCCCGGACTCTTCAATCCCCTTCAGTTCAGCAAGCCGACTGATGTCCATGATCATTAAGGGGGATGGTACAGCCGACTTGCGAAGCTCGACCAGCACATCAGTTCCGCCCGCAAGGATCCGAGGATGTTCGCCTCCGCCCGAGAGAAGGCGGCATGCGTCACTCAATGATCTGGGGGAAACGTAATCGAACATCTTCATTCTTTGTCGCTCCGAATCTTGCAGGAATCGCTCATCACGGAGTCGACATCTCCTTTCCAATCTGAACCCCGTTTCACGTCTCGAGTGAGCTTGTGCCCGAGCAAGACACGTTCGAGATTCGCCGGGATTTCATAAACACGTTTGCCCGTTGCATTGTAGATCGCATTCACAATTGCCGGAGCGGCAAGCTCGTTTGTCGGTTCACCGACAGATTTTGCCCCAAAGGGGCCAAAGGGATCCTCATTCTCCACAATGATTGTCTTGATCCTGGGGACATCCATTGATGTCGGAATTAAATACTCGTCAAAGTTCAACTGCTTCGGAATTCCCTTCTCAATCTCGAATTCCTCCAGGAGTCCATAGCCAATTCCCATTGCTACGCCCCCATACATCTGCCCCTCAACCATGGCGCGATTGATCGCCTTTCCGACGTCATGCACGGAGGCAACATCAATTACATCCACTTTTCCGGTTTCAGTGTCTACTTCAACTTCCACCGCATTGGCCCCATACACGTAGGTGAAGTACGCATCCCCCTGTCCGTGCTCTTCATCCCACGATGTCTTGGGCGATTGATGCCAGCCAAGACCGATCATAGGTCTTCCTTTGTTGAAACACTCTGCTGCGAGTTCCTGAAACGACGCCAGCCGTCGGCGGCTCGAACCCTCCACCAGATAGTTGTTCTCCAAATCCAATAGTCCGGCTTCCACGTTTGTCATTGCCGAGCCAACGTTTAGGAGTGTTTTGCGAACCTGTTCTGCTGCATTCTTTGCCGCAGATCCTCCCATAATTGTACCCCGCGAAGCAACGGTCGGCCCGGAATCGGCAACCCGGCTTGTGTTGGTATTCAAAAACTGGATCCGATCCATGGAAATCCCCAGAACCTCTGCCGCGATCTGTGACATCTGGGTTTGAGCCCCCTGTCCCATGTCCGTCACTCCGGATGAAACGATCACGCTGCCGTCTGTCTGAACCGACACTATTGTTTCCGCGGCATCCGTTCCTTCAGCCCCCAGCGACACACCGCGATAGCTGCATGCAAGTCCCACCCCTTTTCTTCTTTCACCGATCTTGACGTTCCGATACTTGTTCCATTTCTGCTTGAAGTCGATTGCACCCGCGGCTTTTTCCAGGACTTCCTTCAGGCTCACGTTGTGCGTGAGCTTCTGGCCGGTTGCCGTAACGGTTCCTGTTTCGAATCCATTCTTCAATCGAATCTCGAGCGGATTAAGTCCAACTTTCTCCCCGAGTTCATCCATCATCGACTCGATGGCAAAGTTCACCTGCGGCGAGCCGAAACCCCGCATCGCCCCTGTATAGTTGTTGTTGGTGTAGGCTGCGTAGACATCTGTCTTCACGTTTTCGCAGATGTATGGCCCCGTCGCTTGCACGACCGATCTCCAAGTAACGAATGGACTCATCGATGCATATGCACCGCCGTCAGCGACGATCTGCATTTCCATCGCTGTGATGGATCCGTCTTTCTTTGCCCCCCATTTGTAGTGGAGAATATACGGATGGCGCTTGTAGCTCTCCAGCATCGATTCTTCCCGGGAATTCACCATCTTCACCGGCTTGCCGGTCTTCATAGCCAGCAATGCCGCCCGGCAGCACATGGAGGTCATCACTTCATCTTTTCCACCGAACGAACCACCGAGAGTTGACTGGACAATTTGAACACGATTCAGAGACAGGGAAAGTGCGTCGGCAACCGAACGGCGGCTCGAGAAGAGATTTTGGACCGAACCTGTGATTCTCACACCACCTTGTTCTGCAGGCTCCGCCAGAACAGCTTCCGGTTCGATGTAGGAGTGTTCAATGAATTGCGTCCTGAACGTGCGCTCAAGAATGAAGTCCGCCTCGGCAAATCCCCTCGTCACATCCCCTTTGCGGACCTTGTGATGAACAAACTCGTTCTTCTCCCCATGGATCAAGGGTGCGTCCGGTTTCATTGCTGCTTCCGGATCCGTGACAACCGGAAGCGGTTCGTATTCAACCTTGATGAGGCTCAACGCGAGTTCAGCGATTTCTTTTGACTTGGCCGCAACGAGAGCCACTCCATCCCCCAAATACCTGACCTTCTCTTCGGCGAGGATTTGCTGGTTCTTGACCACCACGCCAAAGACTTTCTTTCCCGGGATGTCTTGCGCTGTCAGAACCACCTCGACGCCGGCAAGCTGCTTTGCCGCGGTGGTGTCAATGCTCAGAATCCTGGCGTGGGGATACTTTGAACGAAGCACCTTGCCCCACAACTGATGTGCGACGTTGTAGTCCTCGGCGAATTTCGCACGACCTGTGACCTTACCCCATGCATCGACACGGCGTTCGGGCTTGCCGATAATTTTGAGTTTACTTGCCATTCATCCGACCCCAAAGTCTTTTTGCCACCACTGCCGCTTTCGCCATCACGGTTGCCTCATCAAGCGCAGCCATCTGACCATTCCAGACTACCCAGTTGCCGTTGACCATGGCATGCATCACCATGCCCGAGTTCATACCGAAAAGGAAATGTCCTTGAAGATTTTTCGAGGTGAACGGTGTCGGGGAGTCGTAATGCAGAACAACAAGGTCGGCAGGGCTTCCTTTGTCCAAAGTGCCGAATTCACGACCGAAGAAATCCGAAACGAGGCGTTGTCCGTTCTGCACCATGACTGGCAGCCGGGAGAATTCAACGCGGTTTTCAGAGTCCGCGTTCCGGAAATAGCCCAACTGAGATTCCAGAAACATATCGGCCGGGAATCCATCGGTCCCAAGACAGGCGCGCTTGCCGAACCAGTTCAACGGCGCATAGCCGACTGCGTTGTTCATATTCGAGCGGGGATTATGGATTATCCATGCGCCGGACTTATCGATCTTCGCCAGTTGACTCTTTCCAAGATGAACACCGTGGACCAGAATCGACTTTCTCCTCAGAACACCGTGACTCTCCAATCGCTCGATGATGTCCGTCTTGTGCTTCTTCGATGCATCCAACACATCCGCCCTGTCTTCTGCAACATGAATGTGGACGCCGCAGTCGTACATCGATCCGAGCTCGCCGAGCTGCCCAAGCGAATCGTCGCTGAGCGTGAAGGATGCATGAGCTCCGATCGTACCGCGGAAATGACTGTTGTTGACATTCTCGGCGACAAACCGTTCATTCTCGGCCAGGCCAAGATCACGACGTTTCATGCCTCCCCGATCGGTTGTCTCGTAGCATAAAACTCCACGCAAGCCGACTTTTGCGATTGCCTGCTTTATGATATCCAGTGAACCCGAAATATGATTGGGTGATGCATGGTGATCGACGAGCGCAGTAGTTCCGAACTTGGCAGACTCAATAGCGCCAACCAATGCGGAATAGTAGATCGCTTCGTCATCAAGCGCCTCATCGAGCCTCCACCAGATCTTTTTCAGGATTTCGACAAAGTTCTTCGGAGCCACGGAGGGAGAAGGCATGCCGCGGGCGAGTGCTGAATAGAGATGTGTGTGGGAACAGACGAATCCCGGCATGATGATGCTGCCGGAAATGTCAACAATCTCATCCCCCGGTCGACGTGCCAGTTTGCGGGAACGGTCTGTGATGATCCCTCCGTCAATCCGGAGGTCGCACTCCTCCACCAAGGGAGGCGCGAGCAGAGCGACTTTGGTATTTTTGAGCAGAAGACTCATGATACTGTTGCGTTACACAATGGAGAGTTCTTTGAGTCGTTTTTCGAGTGCAGTGAAATCGGGCGGAATGTCCATCGCTTGACCCGCTGCCTGTTTCGCTGACTGGATGTCTTTGAGTCCATTTCCCGTAATCACTACGACGGCTGATTCGCCGGGGTCAACAATCTTTGCTTCAACGGCCTTCTTCAGTCCGGCCACTCCGGCAACTCCTGCCGGCTCACCGAACACTCCCCCGAGCCTTGCAGTCAGACGCATTGCATCCAAAATCTCGCCGTCTGATACAGCGATCATTGCGCCACCGGATGCCCTGATCTGCTGGATCGCCCGTCGCCAGTTTCGGGGTGTGCCGACGGCAATACTGTCGGCAACTGTGTTGGTTGACGAGGGGATCAAATCCTTTCCACCGACAAATGCATCGAGGATCGGTCGCGCCCCTTCCGCCTGCACACCGAGCAGATGCGGAACGCGATCGATAAGCCCAAGTTTCCTCATTTCCTGCAATCCCTTGCCGATTCCCCCGATCGTGCATCCGTCGCCCACTGAGACGACAACCCATTCAGGCATTGTTGTACCGAACTGTTCGCCAATTTCCAAACCGGCCGTTTTCTTTCCTTCGACCAGAAATGGATTTGTGCCGCTGTTGCGATCATACCAGCCGAATTTTTCGCAAGCTTCGCGGCAGAGGTCGAATGCCTGTTCGTAGGTCCCCTGCACTCGAACAACTGTCGCCCCAAAAATGAGTAACTGCGTGACTTTTGGTTCGGGTGCACGCTGAGGGACAAAAATGATGCTTCGGAGTCCGGCGGCCGCGGCCATCCCGGCCAGGGACGACGCAGCGTTGCCCGTGGACGAGCACGCTATGGTCGTGAAACCAAACTCTTGAGCCTTCAGTACGCCGACCGAACTAGCTCGGTCTTTGAAAGAGCATGTGGGATTTCGCCCGTCATCCTTGAGAAAGAGCCTCCGGATTCCTGTGGAAGTTGCCAGGCGGGGGACATCGTACACCGGCGTCCATCCGACATGCAGATGAGGCGTGACTGCTTCCGGAGCAATGGGGAGCAATTCGCGATATCGCCAATGATTGAGCGGACGGGTTGAAAGTGCTGCCGAGGTCAATGTCTTCGCGACGGATTCGTAGTTGTACTGGACATCCAATGTTCCATCGACGCCGCAATGCGTGCACGTGTGTCGGTCGCCATCCGGATACGCTCGACCGCAGGCGAGACAGCGGAGTTCAGTCACGAAAGACCCGGAGCGTGATTTCATGCAGGCCCCGGGCTTCGTCTACCGCCGCTTTTCATTGCACTTTTCAACTTCTCAATGGAGATGAGAATGACTTCATTCGTCGCAGGCAACGAGAACTCGGGCTCGTGCTCATGATTGCCGACGGCGGATATCGCGTCCTTGATAGCGAGCCAGGTTGAGAGTCCCAGCATGAATGGCGGTTCTGCAACAGTTTTGCTGCCGTGAATGGCTTTGGGATTTGTCGCATTCTCCAGCAGGGTGACTCGAAAGTCCGGTGGTAGATCGCGAGCCGACGGAATCTTGTACGTGTCAGGCGAATGTGTCAGCAGGTTACCCGCGAGATCCCACTTGATTTCTTCTGTCGTACACCAACCCACTCCCTGGATAAATCCTCCTTCGATTTGTCCAATGTCGATCGCGGGATTGATAGAATCCCCGACATCATGCAAAATGTCGGCACGGAGAAACTTCATGGCACCCGTCAGGACGTCGACGAGCACCTCTGAGACGGCCATGCCAAACGCGTAGTAACGAAACGGGGAACCGACTCCCTTAAGTCTGTCCCACCCTATGCCGGGGGTTTTGTAATAGCCCGTCGCGCTGAGACTCACCTGGCGCAACACCATTTGAGCCATTGCATCCGCAAAGAGTAACCGCCTATCGGGATGATTGATATCGACGATCAGTCCTTTCTCAAACCGGATGTCTTCTTTGACGGAGGGATCTGATGGGTCTTTCTGATTGAACATCGCTGCCACGGCTTCAGCAACTCTGGCTTTGATCGTATCGATGGCATCCTTGACCGCCATCCCGTTCACGTCCGTGCCGGTGGATGCGGCCGTAGGTGAAGTGTTTGGGACTTTGGATGTATTTGTAGCATTTACCTTCACACGCTCGAGACTGACGCCCAATTCTGAGGCAGCAATCTGCTGGATCTTTGTATGCAGTCCCTGCCCCATTTCCGTTCCGCCATGATTGACAAGAACGGTTCCGTCACCATAGATATTCACGAGAGCGCCAGCCTGATTGAGATGGGATGTTGTAAACGAGATCCCGAATTTCACCGGTGTGAGAGCAAGACCTTTCTTCTCGAATTCATGTGTACGGTTGAACTCTTCGACTACTGTCCTCCGCGTCCGATAATCCGAGGATTTCGAGAGCTGGTCATACATTCGATGGAGGCGGTTATCGTCTACGATTTGACCGTAGTGCGTAACGTTGTCAGTATCGATGCCATAGAAGTTTCTCTTGCGCACTTCAACGGCGTCCAGGTTCAGTTGTCGAGCAATCCGATCCATGATCGTTTCGATGGCCGCCATGGCCTGTGGACCTCCAAATCCGCGAAATGCGGTATTCGACGGAAGATTGGTCTTCCACACTCGGGCCATGATCTGCATGTGCGGTATGAAGTAGGCATTGTCGCAATGAAGCATCGCACGTTCCATGATCGCAAAGGATAAATCCGTTGCGGCACCGGCGTCACTGTTCAACTCAAATCTGACGGCGATTAGTTTGCCCAGGTCATCGAAGCCTGCTTCGTAGCGGATGAGAAAGCGATGTCGTTTCCCGGTCATGATCATGTCGTCGTCGCGGAACAGACGCAACTTCACCGGACGACGCGTCGCACGGCTTAGCAATGCCGCCCAGCATGCCACATGGTTCCCTTGTGTTTCCTTCCCTCCAAAACCGCCACCAATGCGACGAACTTCCACAACGACATCCTTCTTCTTGATCCCGAGGACTTCAGCCACAAGGCTTTGTGTTTCGGATGGATTTTGAGATGAGGCGTAAACTGTCATCTCTGTCCCTTCACCCGGGACCGATAACGCCGCCTGTGTTTCAAGATACCAGTGTTCGGCCGCTCCTGTCCTCAACTCACCCCGAAGAACATTCGGAGCGGTTTTCAAGGCAGCGTCAGCATCGCCGCGATTGATAGTGCGCGCTGGCCCCAGAAGGCTATGATGGTTGACCGCTTCGTCGATTGTCAGAATGGATTCGAGCGGTTCGTACTGGACCTCGATGAGGCCTTCTGCAGCACGACATTGGGCATCCGTTTGTGCTGCAATAAGAAACATTGCCTGGCCAACGAATGTGACTTCTCCATCGGCAAGACAAACCTCATCTTTGATGACCGGGCCCATTTGGTTATGACCGGGAATGTCCTTTGCGCAAAGAACGGCCGCTACTCCGTCAGCTTCCCGGGCATTGGAAAGATCGAATGAAACGATTCTGGCATGCGCATGTGGACTGTAGACCACGCGGCCAACAAGCATGTTGCTGCCCACCTGTAAGTCGTCGACATAAAGCGCTTCTCCAGTTACGTGAAGCGAAGCGCTTTCATGCGGTATGTGTTGATGGACAGACATTGAGGATTCTATCGAGCGATTACGGTGTCATTCCAGAATTTCAGGATCAAGTTTCTGGCAGCATATTTTCTGAATTCAGCACTGCCTCGGACATCGGAGATAGGAGTGAAATCCCTGTCCATGATTCGTTGAGCTTCTTCGATGACATCTCGTTTCCATCGCTTTCCTTTGAGAAACACTTCAGTTGCCTCAGCCCTTTTTGGCCGATCTGCCATTCCACCGTATGCGAGAATGATGTCGGACACCAGGCCATCCCGGTCAACTTCCAGCCTGAACGCACTGCTCACCGTCGCTATATCCAGATCGCTCCGTTTTGAAACCTTGTACGAGCGAATCTTCATGTTGCTCGTTGGACGAGGGAGCACAATGGCAGTGATGAGTTCATCTGATCTCCGCTCCGTCTTCCGATATCCTTTCACCCAGTCCGTTGCATTCACGATTCGCTTCCCTTTCCTGCTCTGGAGGATGAAGGTTGCGCCGTACGCTATCAACACCGGCAGTGTGTCACCGACCGGAGAGGCAGTAGCAATATTGCCTCCAATCGTCGCGAGATTCCGGATCTGCCTTGCACCAAATGCCAACAACATTTCATGAAGCGCAGGGAAGTCCTTTTCGACCACGCCCATCATATCGCTCATTTGAACGCCGGCACCAATGCTCACGGACCAGGTATCGGCAGTCACCTTCACCAACTCGTCAATGCGCGAGCAGTCGATGATGTGCGACAGCAGCTCGAATTTCTTTGTCACCCGCAAGGCTACATCCGTTGCACCGTTGACAACGGTGGCGTTTGGATATCGAACGAGGAGGTCGAAACACTCAGCAAGCGTCAAGGGCTGATCATAGCGTTGGGTGTCTGTTGCGATGGATACGCTGTTGCGCGGTATCGAGGCCAACAGATCACAAATATGGGATTCCTCGGATGAGAAATGATCCTTCGCCGTCCCTGAGCAGGCTTTGGAAGCCGCTTCGAGAATGGGCTTGTATCCTGTACATCGGCACAAATTTCCTGTGAGCGCATGTCCGATTTCTTCGTTCGAGGGATTCGTAGAATTCTTGTAGAGAGCAAACATCGCCATGACGATTCCTGGTGTGCAGAATCCACATTGACTTGCATGTTCATCCACCATCGCGGTCTGAACGGGGTGTAACTGGCCGTCAGGGCTCTTCAGATTTTCGACGGTGATGAGTTGCTTGCCATGCAGCATTGGCAGGAACAGAAGACAGGAATCAACGGCCCGATATTCAACTCTTCGATCGGGAGTCATTTCACCGATCACGACGGTACATGCTCCGCAATCTCCTTCTGCGCAACCTTCTTTCACTCCGCGGTGATTCGGGAGACTGCGCAAATAGTTCAACACCGTTGTTGTTGGCGTCAACCTGGAGGAAGGTTCGAAACCAATCTCAACAATCTTGTTATCGAGAACGAACGAAATCGAGTTCCTCAAGACGTCCTCTTCGCCATTGGTTGATTCAATTCGTGCACATCGAATCTCTGTCGTCTCTGAAATTTCCCACGGCCTGGTTTACCAAGCCACCTGTTGTGATCGACAATCACGTCGCCACGGGATATGACGGTCTCTGCGTTCCCGACGACCGACATACCCTCATACATCGAGTAGTCCACACGCATGTGGTGTGAAGATGCCGAAATCGTGTGTTCCTTTTGGGGATTCCAAATAACAACATCTGCATCACTTCCAACTTGAAGGACCCCCTTCTTTGGGTACAAACCAAACAGTTTTGCCGGATTCGCTGAAACGAGCTCGACCCACTGATTGATCGAAAGTCGGTTTTTGTTGACACCATGATGGTACATCAATTGCATGCGGTTTTCAATACCCGGACCGCCATTGGGGATCTTTGTGAAATCGCTGAGGCCAGCCTGTTTTTGTGTTTCGAAAAAGAACGGGCAGTGGTCTGTTGAGACAACCTGGAGATTGCCGTTCTGCAAACCGTGCCAAAGCGCTTCCTGATCTGTCAGCTGACGCAACGGAGGGGTAAAAACGTACTTTGCCCCTTCAAACCCCGGACGTCTCAAATCATTGATCGACAGGAATAAATACTGGGGGCAGGTTTCACCGAATACCGGAATGCCGGCTTCACGCGCTTCCATGATGACTTTCAGCGATCGGGCACACGTGACGTGAACAACATACAGGGGCACGCCGGCAATCTGTGCGAGAGCAACGAGACGATTCGTTGCTTCGGCTTCTGTGATGTCGGGGCGGGTCAGGGCATGTTCGATTGGTGCAATTCGCCCATCCGCGAGAGCCTGACGCACCAGGTGCTCGATCGCACCACCATTCTCCGCATGAACTGCAACGAGAGCATTGAGTTTCCTCGCACGCTCCATGATGCGGAGAATCGTGGTATCATCAATCATCAGCACGCCCGGATATGCAGTAAAGACCTTGAAGCTCGTTACTCCCGCGTCGACGATTTCGTCCATCTCGCCAAGTCGTTCAGCAGGCATATCAACAAGAATCATATGAAAACCATGGTCGATCACTGCCTTGCGGGCTTTCGATTTCCATGACGTCAAAACGTCGCTGAGGCGTTCTCCTCTTGCCTGAGTCGCGAAATCGATGATGCAGGTCGTTCCGCCAAACGCAGCGGCTCTTGTTCCCGTTTCAAAATCATCACTTGAAACCGTTCCACCTACGGGTGCCTCGAGGTGCGTGTGTACATCGATTCCTCCCGGAATAACCAGCTTCCCCGCCGCATCAATGATACTATCAGCATGAGATGGGAGGTTCTTGCCAATTCCGGCGATCAGTTCATTCTCGATGTACAGGTCGGCGATGGAGACTTGGTGGGGTGTTGCCAGTTGGCCGTTCTTAATCAGGATTGACATTTCTCAGCACAGTTTTCCGCCATGATGATATTTCCTGGAGGAGGGTCTGAAGATATCGCTTGGCGGATACGCAATACTCTCCTTCACAAATTACGAGAGTAAGGTCTGAATGGCAAGAATATAGTGGGGGCATGGCCTTTCCTGTCATTTTTGCGAAGACTTGCAGGAAGCGGGTGGATGGGCGACTTTGATCCTGTTTTCTTCGCTTGCTTTTTCCATCGGAATTCACCTTTTTAACCACATCTCACTTGCGTCGTATCATAGATGGTGAGAGAATCCGCTAATCATAGTCTGACAATGCCGGGCCACGCAGTCAAAGAAATGATTGATGCTTCTCAGAAAGGAAATCTCACCTCCTTTGAGTTGCTCGTTCACGAACACCAATCGTACGCGTTTTCGCTTGCAATGCGGTTCGTTGCCAATGAAGACGAGGCAAGCGACGTCGTTCAGGATTCATTTATACGAGTATGGCAGCATCTGAGCGAGTACAATCCAAACAGAAAATTCCGCACGTGGCTGTATATGATTGTTACCAATCTTTGCCTCGATCGGTTGCGCGTACTGAAGCGAAGACGGACTCTCTTTTCTTCGAATGAGCGCGACGGGGAGAATGAAAACGTTTCAAACGGACATGATATGGAGAAGATCCATTCAAATGAAGAACTTGCATCCATTGTAAAACGTCTGGCAGAGAACCTTTCGACAAAACAGCAACTGGTTTTTACGCTGCGAGATCTACAGGATCTTACGATGGAAGAAGTTGCAGAGATTACAGGGATGTCGATGGGGACCGTGAAAACAAACCTCCACTACGCTCGCAAAGAGATCAGAGATATCCTCGTGCGGCACTATGGAGTCGTGAGGGCTGACGTATGAACTGCAAACAATTTGACCGAATGCTTCATCTCAATCGTCCCGGCGAGTTGAGCGCACGTGAGGCCGAACTCCTGTTGAGCCACCTCAAAACATGCGGCCGGTGTGCTCTCGAGAAGGTGCGTATTGAGCAGGCAGACATATTGATCGAGCGTGCGCGCCGAACAGTCCCCCTTGCTTCTAATCCAGATCAATTGATTGCCGTTACGATGAGGGGAGTGCGCGCCGCAGCATCAAAGCCCCTCTGGGTTTCTGCAATCGAAAGTGTTCTTGACTTTTTCTGGCAGCCAAGCGTTCGGTATGCATCGATGGCCGTGATTGTTGCTGCCATCGGACTCTTCACGTTCCAGTTCTTGACGATGTTCAATGACATCTACAAACTGGAATTGTCGGCGAAAGCAGTCGTTCACAAGCCGATCACGACCGGGACCTACTATTCGGTTGAATCGGGTTCTTTGAAGGAGCTAGCAACCTCCACGGAGCTCCACTCGCTTCTCCCCTCTGGTACGCTTAAATCATCCAACGGCCAGACGATCGTGCGACAAAGTGATATTACGTCAATTCTATCTGCCTACGGTCTGCGGTCGTTGTCAACAAGCGTAGCGTCATCGGTGTTGCGCATTGACAAGCGGAAGCTTGAACAGATTATCGATGATGTAACAAAGAACGCAAAAACATTCACCGAGTTCTGAGAAATCATAGGGAGCACTATGAAAACGATCAGCAGGACAACCATAACGGCGCTCTGTCTCGTCGGGATGATGCTATTTCCTTCTTGTCTCGAAGTGGAGACAACAAGCCAGATCAACACGGACGGTTCAGTATTGCGAACAATCACGTTCGACGACGATTCCGCGAACATCTACCGGGGTGAATTTCCGATTCCATTCGATTCCACGTGGCAACGGGCAGTTCAGAAATTGGAGGAAAAAAAGTTCAGACTAACAGTTACGAAATTGTTTCCCGATGTACGTGAAATGAATATCGCATTGAAAGGGACTTTCGGGAAGACATTCCAGTATCAGTTCACGCTGGATCGCGGATTCCGATGGTTTTTCACCACCTATCGATTCAACGAGACACAACTCAAGACTGTCCAATTCGATAAGATCCCGATGAGTGATTTTCTCTCTTCCGTCGAGATCGAAGGCTGGAGGGAGCACGAGGTTGAGCGGAAGCCGTATACCACAAAAGGAGACAGCCTTGCTCTCGTGTCATCGGGGCCGCGTTTCGAACAATGGGAACATCGTAATCTGTTTGAGGCAGTCTTTGATGCATTCCTCGGCGGAGTGAAGAAATTGAACAACCCATTGCTCAGTTCGCTCGTTGTCGAACAACACAAAGATACTCTTTTTGAGCTCTCTGAGAATAGTCTCGCGAAGAACAATATCGACACGTTGCGACTCATTTTTGCGAAGGTCTTGAAGAACCCACTGGTCCACAAAGCATGGAAGGCGAATTCCGAGGGATTCCAGGATGTCAAAGACAAAATGAAGATGAGCTACGACGGATCTTTTGTAACGAATGTGATCATGCCTGGACTCATCACGAAGTCAAACGCACGCACGATCGAAGGAAACAAAGCCACATGGCGTGACTATAAGGATTTCGCCCGATTCTTTGGCTACACGATGTGGGTAGAGTCACGAGAGGTCAATTGGTGGGCGGTAATCCTAACGGGGATCATCGTGTTGGCGATCCTCGTGCTGCTGGTCGCGTCGACACTGAGGCGTAGAAATGGACGCTGAATCAGTCAAAATGCGTCCACAATCAGATTCTTGTGATATGGTTGGCTTTCCAGTTACACGATTATCTCGCGCCGCTCCCTCCGATCAATTAAAGCGATCAGCGCCTATTCGGATCGCCGGTACAAAGGTAGGCCACAATCGCGTGCGACAGAGGAGGCGAGTTTTGCTCCTTCCGGTCTGAAGGCCCAGTAGAAGAGAGATTTGATGGGATGGTCCGCCTTCATGGATGTGACCGCCCGGATTGTCAGCTCTTTCGCTAGTCCCTTCCCACGATATTCCGGCAATACCAGTGCAGAGCACAAATAGACGGCTTCGTACCTGCATTGGAGTGGAGTCTTGGCCAGAAGTTCTTGCTCGTTGACCTGCTTCGCGATGAATTGTTCCATCAAATCCTGCGTGGTTGGGATAAGAAGAATCCACGCGACCGGGCCGTCTCCCTCGATTTGTTCAGACATCGTGGCGGGATGTATTCTGCGTAATCTCGTCATTACCTCTTCCGTAACGGAGACTTGCGTCGGATCGTTCTTCGTGGCGAAGAACTCTTCGGCAAGTTGAATCATTCTGTCAAGGTTCGAGGTTTTCATCCGGTTGCCCTGGTCCGTAACAAGTTCTATCCCCCTACGGAATCAAACGGGGTCCACTCGTCCAAGGAACTCACTCTTTCTTCCAATCCGGGAGCCGTCCCGGTGTCCACGGAGCACCAAGGAGGTCGAGTTCTTTCTGCAATGCCGGAACATCACCTTCCACGATCTGCCGAAGAGAAGCATACATTGCCGTGAATTGGTCACCTGCAATTTCGTATGCTTTCTTGGCAATTCCGGTCGGAGCGGCCGTTGATGACCAGAATCCCTGGGTCACGGCATCCAGACGTCCCATCAGTGTTGGAGGACCATTTTCGTTGAAGCGGCCATAGACTTCGTCTCCTGTGAATTCCCGGCGGAGCGAGGTCAGACGTTTCTGTAACGCAAGAATTTTTTCGTACAGCACCGGCGACGCTTGCGGTGTCTGCATGAGAACCGATTTCAGAGCATCAACTTTCGTACGGACATCATTCAACACATTCAGAGCACCAAAGGCGGCCCGATGAAGTCTTGCGGCCTTCTTTTGAAATGCGGCCAACACCTGGCGGTCGTTCGGAATGGACGGAGTTCCGAGTGGAACACAACTGAACTTCTCAGGACCTGCGATCACGGTCTCCACTCCCTCTACCCGTTTTGACAGCGTCACGGAATAGTTGCCCGGCATCACCAGCCAGCTTCCTCGCGACGCAACATCCTCTCCGCTCTTGGTCACCGGATCGAATGACATCATGCGCAAGTCCCAGGTCGTGCGATTGATTCCTTCGCTGTTGTTCCCGTTCAAGCGACGTACCGTGTTGCCCGATTCGTCCTTGATGGTAAACAGAATCGCCGGGGCATCCTCATCCTTTTCGACGTGCAGTTGATCCATCGTCGGATAGTCGGGTTTCGCATTTTTCTCAGCTTTTTTCTCGCCGTCTTTCCTCATCTGCTTTTTGGTCTGCAGCGACTTCTTGAGGTAGTATGTGAACGTTGCTCCAAACGGTGGATTCTCCGAGGTGAAGAATGCTTCGCCCTGCCATGCCTTGCCTCCACCCCCCAACGGCGAAGCCTGCAGATACATCAGTGCATTCTTGACGCCGAACAAGTGAGCTTCCGTGGCAAGATGATCAGAGGAAATCGTGCGCAGAGGGGTATAGTCATCGAGGATATAGAAACCTCTTCCAAACGTTCCCAGAACCAAATCGTTCTCACGCGATTGAATAGCTATCTCCTTCACTGCGATCGTCGGAAGTCCGGCTTTGAGCTGCGTCCATGTCCTCCCGCCATCGATCGTGAAGTGGACGCCAAATTCCGTTCCGACAAACAACAAGTTCGGATCGACTGGGTCCTGTGCAATGCACAGAACGGCACCGTTTTGGGGAAGATTGCCGGCGATTGATTTCCACGATTTGCCCTTGTCCGAACTCCTCAACACATACGGCTTGAAATCGCCCATCTGATGATTGTCGAACGAGGCGTAGAAAACGTTCGGATCAAACAAAGATGCGTGTACGCTGCTCACGTATGTCATTTCGGGAACGCTTGGAAATCTATCGACCTTGCGCCACGTCCTGCCTCCGTCCTCCGTTATCTGAATCAATCCATCATCCGTCCCGACGCAGATCAATCCTTCTGTCTTTGGGGACTCCGAGATGAAAGACAGATTCCCCCAGATGGCAGTATTGCCGTGCTTGTTGATCGCCTCTGGGCCCCAGATTTTTCCCATGACAGGAAGCTTGTTTCGGTCGAGTTGTCTCGTCAGGTCGCCGCTGACGGCGGTCCATGTTGCACCGTGGTCGTCGCTTCGGAAGAGCTTGTTGGAGCCGAAGTACACTCGCGAAGCAGAGAAGGGGCTAAGAATGATCGGTGCATCCCAATTCCACCGGAACGACGCCTCCCCTTTGTCCTCAATGGGACGGATGCCGAGTTCTTCGCCGGTCTTCCGGTCGAATCGGACCAGTCCGCCATATTGCGACTGTGAGTAGACGATGTTGGGGTTGGTCGGGTCGACAACAGTCTTGAATCCGTCACCTCCTGTGGTGAAGATCCAATCGGAATTGACAATGCCGGATGCATTGATCGTCCTGGAAGGACCTCCGAATGTTGAATTGTCCTGCGTGCCGCCGTACACATAGTAGAACGGTGTCGTGTTGTCCACAGTAACCCGATAGAACTGGACTGTCGGAAGATTGGCTGCATACTTCCACGTTTCCCATCGGTCAAAACTTTCATACACACCGCCGTCGCCACCAAGCAAGAAGTGATTGGGGTCTGTAGGGTCGGGCCAAATCGCGTGGTTGTCCACATGGACGCTCTTGATCGGCAAGGAATACAGGTTCTTTCCACCGTCGTCAGACACCATCAGGAAAGTCCCTGGAACATAGATGCGGTCGACGTTGAACGGATCACAGATGATCTTTCCGTAGTACATTTGTGTTTCCACGTGCGGATTTCGCTTGTCCCACGTCGCACCACGGTCAGTGCTCCGGAAGATACCGCCGTTGTCTTCTTCCGCTTCGACCGTTGCATAGAGAACGTCGGGATTGACGGTGGAAATTCCAAGGCCAATCTTGCCCAGGTCGCCACTTGGGAGACCGCTGGTCAGTTTGTTCCACGTCTGACCGCCATTGGTGGATTTCTGGATAGATCCTTCCGGTCCGCCATCGATCATGGTCCATCGATGGCGCCGGCGTTGGTAAGTGGATGCATAGAGCACGTCTGGATTGCGCGGATCCAGTACTACCTCATGCACGCCAGTGTTTTCACTCACGCTAAGAATCTTATTCCATGTCGTTCCGCCGTCGGTTGTCTTGAAGAGACCGCGATCGCCTCCGGCAGACCACAACGGACCGAGTGCGGCGACATAGACGGTATACGGATTTCGCGGATCGAAGACAATCGCCCCAATGTGCTCGGAATTCTTTAATCCCACGTTGCGGAATGACTTGCCGTCATCGTCCGACTTGTAGACTCCATCGCCGTACGCGACACTTCGCTGGCTGTTTGCTTCTCCCGTTCCGACCCAGACCTCGTGGGGATTCGACGGATTGATCGCCACGCACCCGATCGAGTACGAGCCATGGTTGTCAAAAATCGGCGTCCACGTCGTGCCGCTGTTCGTTGTCTTCCACACGCCGCCGGACGCCACACCTACGTAGTAGTGTGCATGATTCTTCGGTTGGACAGCAAAGTCAATCACGCGTCCGCTAATGACGGCCGGACCGATACTGCGAAATTTAAGTCCGCCAAATGTCGACGACTTGAGCGTATCGGACTCGTTCAATCGTGACGACTGGGAAAACAACGCCGGAGAACAACACACGAGCACAACAAAGAACAACTTTTTCATGGACAAACTCCTTGGAGACGTTCTGTGAGAAGAGGAATCGCCGAATCGCCTTGTCCCGGGACACTCAAATGCTTTGTCAACGTAGTGAAAGCTGCCGGGAAAATCAAGAATGATGGTGCTGTGTGATCGGGGGAATCTCGCGCGGTCGGTCAGTCAACGGGCTTCGAGAAGTATTTCAGTGAGAATAGTGTTGAGAAAGAAAGAGCACTCAGCCGCCGGAATTTGCGACTGAGTGCTCCACGCTCGCTCGTGGCTCCGTTCGCAGCTTCCGTGTCTTCTCTCGGTTGAGTCTCAATTCCAACCGCTGCACATAGCTCTCCAAGAGATTGATCCCTGTTTCCAAGGAGCAATTGATACAGGGGGGAATTTCTATCCTCGGTAGCCACAACCTCGCGCCACTCTCGATATCTACCGTTTGACCTTCATGCAGTCACAGTGTTTGCATTCGAGGGGAAGTGCGGCCGCTGACTTCTGGAACTCCGCAACGGAATCAACCACATACTCGATTTGTTCCTGCGTCAACTCAGGATAGATTGGCAGTGCGAGCGAATCATTCGCGCAACAATCGGCAACCGGATATTCCGTTTGGCTTGGCTTCAGGTTTGCGAAGCACTGCTGCCGATGGAATGGCACGGGATAGTAGATTTCCGTCACAATATTCTTCTTCGCGAGATAATCTTTGAGCGCATTGCGGCGTTCGACCCGAATCACGAATTGGTTGAAGATATGATGGTTCTGATGGCCCGTGTCTTTATACACCGCTTTGGGTAACAGAACCGCATTGTCCTTGTCGAATACCGTCTCGCCCACCGTGTTCGCCAGTCCTGCCCTCAAAAAGAGGGACGTATAGAGATCCGCGTTTCTTCTCCGTCCTGCCGACCAACCGTCCAAAAAGGGAAGCTTCACGTTGAGAACCGCTGCCTGAATCGCGTCAATGCGGAAATTCCCCCCAATCATCGAGTGATAGTATTTGGGGTGACCACCATGAACACGCAGTTTTCTCAACTTGTCAGCCAGTACATCATCATTCGTTGTTACGAGTCCTCCGTCACCGAAACAACCCAGGTTCTTGCTCGGGAAGAACGAGAAGCAGCCGATCTGTCCTATGTTGCCCACCTTTGTACCGTCCTTGTATTGCACGCCAATTGCCTGAGCTCCATCTTCAATCACGATCAGACTATGCCGTTTGGCAATCTTCATGACCTCATCCATGTCAGCACTCAGACCATACAGATGTACCGGTATGATCGCCCTTGTCTTCTTCGTGATTCGATGTTCGATATCTGAGGGAGCAATATTGAACGTGACAGGATCGGAATCTGCGAATACCGGCACAGCATTCATGCGCGACACGACACCAGCGGTGGCAAAGAAAGAAAACGTGGGAACAATGACTTCATCCCCCGGCCGGAGGTCAATTCCCATGAGAGCAAGCAGCAGCGCATCGGTACCTGACGAGACGCCGATGGCATGCTTGCAGTTGAGATACTTGCAGAACGCCTGCTCCATCTTCTCGACTTCCGGTCCGAGAATGAAGTACTGCGATTCGGCGGTTCGGATCAGCGCCTCATCGAGTTCCTTTTTTATCGTCTTGTATTGTGCTTTCAAGTCTAACAGCGGGACATTCATCTTGACAGTTCCTTTAGGTGATGGTGTTCATGATCGTCGTCGTGATCTGATCTTCCTGCAAAATAGAGCGACACGATCGTTTCGTTTGAGATCATGGTTTGCGGGCAACAACATTCAATCCGGTTCCAGTTTTGTTGTTCCTCGTGTAGTCCAAGAACATCAAGAGAAACGTAAACGGCAGTGTCGGGAGATAATAGAATGGGAGAAGGACAAACAGAATTTTGCTGACATTCAGCATCATCATGGGGTACTTGATGCCAAGCTTCCATGCCAGATTTCCCCATGTTCCATACGTGTACTTGAGCTTTTCGATCACAAAGCCAACCGATTCCAGCTTTATTCTGATCTCATCAGCTCCGTAGCCATTGCGTGCGTGCTCTTCGATGAAACTCGCGTCATCCACCGACCCGGCATCTGAACCTCCAAGATTGGACGGCGTGTTGATGAAGATGTGTCCCCGAGGCTTGAGCGCTTTGAAGAAATTTCTAAACACGCCAACATCATCCGGTACATGTTCCATGACGTCAACCGAGAGGATGAAGTCAAACCGATTCGCATGCTGGATCTGCGTGAGATCTTCGATTGCGAACGAGCACCGGCTGAGACCGACAGTCCGAAAAAACTCCCGGCAATCCGCAATCTGCTCTTCTTTGACATCGACAGCGAATATCCGGATCGACGGAAAGCGTTTTGCCATGTAGTAGGAATACTGGCCAAAGCCGCTTCCGGCATCGTACACCTCAAAATCCGATTTTGCCTGGCCGAGGAGCATTTGGAGTTCTCGCTTCACGTGCCATTCTCGCAGAAACATTATGCCAAGAACCTTGTAGAACAGAATCCTCAGGCCTGGGCGCTTGCGGACAACAACGCCAATTATTTTCTTGATCGGATCGTATTTCATTCGAGCACATCAGTTACAAGAATCGGGAATGACCTATTTCTTCCCTTGCCTCTTCGGCAGCAAAGCGATCGTTGATTTGACAATCGAAAACATTTGTTCGGCCGTTATAGAATTCATGCAGTTCGGGTCAAAATCGCACCGCTGCTTGTAACAGACAAGGCAATCGAGATCGGATTGGACTCTTGTGATTTGACCGTCGTACGTGTCGATCTCCGCCGCCGACGTTGGACCAAACAGGGCAATGATTCTTTTCTTCAGAGCGGTGGCTGCGTGCAGCGCAAGCGTATCCCCTGTGATGAAGATATCACACAAGGTGATGAGTCCGAAGAATTCCCTGAGTGAATTCTCCGTCCCCGTGTTGATGACACGTGTTCGATGCATTCTTGAAAGCTGGCTATTCCGCTCGCGTTCAAGCGGCCCCCCGTACAACAGGATGGTTGCATCCGTCTTCTTCAAAAGCAGTTTAATAAGTCCCCTGAATCCTTCGAGCGTCCATTGCTTGAATTGCCACCGTCCGCTCGCGCCTGTGTTCAATCCGATGACCACCTTCGCCCGGTTGAGTCTTCTCTTACGAGCGAACTGCTCAGCTCCTTCGATCTCCTTCTGCGACAATTCCAGAACTATGTTCTTCTTGCCGGATGGCAGGCGGCAAATACCAAGCATGATGTCCTGATACGACCGGGCATTCTTTTTCTTCAGCTGATCAAATGCCCCCATTTCGAACCAGGCAACGGCTTCGTCGTTCAAGGGATGGATATTGCCCCGAGTGTCCAATCCGAATCCGAGCTTCGTTTTGGCGGTGACGCGGGAAGCCATTGCGGCGCTTTCGAAGGCCGCATCAAGGTTGATGGCAAGATCAAATTCCTCCACGGCGGAGGAGAGAGTCGTTTCCGTTGCCTCGAAGGCACGGACCGAATCAACCAACAAATTGTTTTCAAATAGTGGGAGCGCTGATTGCCGCGTAATCCAGACAATCTCGGAATTCGGATATTGTTCTCTGAGGCCGTGCAGAATCGAGGTGGTCCGAAGAACATCACCGACCGCATCCAGCTTGATGACGAGAATACGAGTTGCGGCGACCGAATAGTGGGAGCAGACGTCGCACATAACACCCTCGGTCTTGTTGTAGACACAGGGACGATCCCCCGGAAAATGCCTGCAGTCAGGTTTTAGTATCATGGCTGTTCAAGGTCCTTACGGATATCATCAAACACTTCCCGGATCCGGTTGAAGCTGTTCTCAGCGCGTCTCGAGACAACATTCCTCGAAAACTCACGTTCCTTCTCTTCCCGAAAGTAGCGGGCCACAGCGTCTGCCAGGGCCTTCGTGTCGTGCGGCGGTACGATATATCCCGTTACCCCTTCGTCCACCAGTTCGGAAAGCCCGCCGACGTCCGTGACGATGACCGGCTTGCCAAATCCATATGCGATGCTCAGGATGCCGCTTTGGGTCGCCTCATTGTATGGGAGAACATTGACGTTCGCCGCATTAAAATACAAATGCACGTCCTCATTTGCCACATATTCTGCGACAATCGTGACATCGGACTGCGCCTCCATTTTCTGAATCGCATCCCGATACGGCTGAGGATCATCATAGAATTCACCAACGACCAGCAAGTGAGCTTTTGGATCTTGCCGCTTGATCGCAGGAAATGCTTCAATGAGGTTCATCAGGCCTTTGTATTTCCGAACATATCCGAAGAAGAGGATTACATGTTTGCCAGCAAGACCGAGTCTCTCCTGAGCCTCCCGTTGACTGAGCGATTCGCCAACTTGATAACAATCGTAGATCGGTAGTGAAGATCGAAATACCTTTACCGACGGATACAACTTCCTGATGTCTTCCTCCACAACGGCTGAAAGCACGATGAATCTGTCCGACAATCCAAGTCCAAGCCTCGTGAGGAACAAATCAATCCGCCGACCTTCATGAGAAACGACGTTCTCAGCGATGACAACGACCGGCCTGCGGGTCAACCGTCTAAATGTCGCTGCAATCGACCGCACGATGGGACCAAAAAAAGGATTCCACCATGTGAAGACAAGAAGATCAGGTTTCAGTGATGCAGCGAGTTTCGCCGCTTTGTACCAAGTGATGGGGTTCAGACAATCTATCAGATGTGTCGCCGGATGCTTCTTCATCGCCATGCCGCTCACATCCGTTTGGCGGACTCCGGGAAAGAGAAATCCCGGATAGAGCCGGGAAAAAGAAATGACATGCACGTCGTTCGAAACGACGAGCGCTTCATACAAGTGCGCGAGAAACAGGGCGTTGCCGCCGCGGAGGGGATACGCAGGGCCAACGAGAACTATCTTCATAGTATTGTCATGTTAAGATTGTTCGCAACGCAGAAGGCCTCACGGCAACTGACGCGCGATTCCAGGTGCGATCTGCACGGAATCATAGTCAAGGCGAAAGATGTAGCTCGGATACGTTCTTCCTTCCTGATGCAGAGGAGTAAAAAGTCTGGGAAATTTTTCCGCAACAGGTTGCACATATCTTCGCAGCGTTGATGACCATTGAAAATTGTCATATAACAGATGTGTTAGGTTCAACCGCTTCCATTTTGCCAGGATCGAGTCAGGATTTGTTTGATCGATTTGGTAGACGCCGTAGACTCCGTACCCTCTGTTGTAGATGAGGAACAACTCAGGCTTTCTGCAGATGACCTTTGTGTCCACTGCTGGCAGATTCTGGCCAATCCAGCGCGATGCCTTCAGATAATTAGCCCAATCGTCGGTGAAGCCCGCAAATTCATCACCCGAAAGATTCGCTTTCAGAATCGGATAGTTTGCATTCACCCGACTCGCGGTCCGGAGAGATGTCAGAAGCAACATGGCAAGAACTCCCCCCACAAAGACTGCCTTAAGGCCGCTCGTCAGAGATTCAGGAGCCTTCTTCCCTTGTGTCTTCACAAGAATCCACCTCCACCCCAACAAGAAGAAGAACGTGAGATAGGGAATGACGGGCATCATCATTCGTGGAGTGGCAAAGAGATTCTGCAGTGCCAGAGAAATGAATGCAACATACCCCGCAAGGAAGATGGCAATGACCTTCAATTCGCTTGCTGAGGAACCGACCAGTGTCGTTTTCATTCCGGCGAGAACCAATAACGAGCATGCAACGGCGAGCAATGCAGTTGCGTTGGGAAACAGCCTTCCGTCCGCACCGGCCAAATCGTCGGACGTTGGAAGCGATAATGCAACGGGTATCTGGTAGTTGAGGTGATTCGTCAGATTGTTGATGGCCCGGTCCACGAATCCTTCCAACGTCTCATTCCCCTGTGTGGCATTGTAGGGATTCTTGAGGAGAAGAACGGAAGCCTGGCCGAATGAAGCTGTGCCCGAAATCATTTGCTGCAGTTTGATCGGGCTGTAGAGAACACCGCACACGATCACATAGAGAATGAGTGTCTTCCAGCGTCGTTCAAGTGCGAAGTAGAGAACCGCAGCCGCCGCGATCGTAACACCCACAACACGGACATAAAACGCCGCCATCGTCAATGCGGCCGCAATCATGACATCGCCATACTTCGTAGAGTGGGCGGACTTCATGATACAATGAAACGACCAGATGGCGACCGCAGCGAACAGCATTTCGCTGTACGTCTGATATGAGTATTCCAATGCCAGCGGATTGAGCGCAAGCAGAAACAGCGTCGGGTAGAATATCATCGGGTCGAGCCGCTTCCTGAAGACGACAAAGAATGAACCGATGAGCCCGAGAAACGAGACAAGCGATGTCATTTTCAATAGCACCAATTTGGGCCCAACGATCCAGACAAAGAACGCGAGCATCAACGGGTACCCCGGAGTGCGGAAACTGGGCGGAAGCTGGCCGGTCGATACAAAATCCATCGCTTGCAGCACATAGGAGGTATCGTCGCCGCCTATGCTTGGTTTTACGTCAAACTGGGCCAGGGACGCAATCAGACCGATGGCGAGCGCCGCAAGGAGGCACCGTCGGGAGTGGCGCGAGCACCATTCGCCGATACGGTCATGGAGAGCAGGCTGTTCGATCGATCGGCGTTGGGCCTTGTCTATGGACTTCGATTTGGTCATTTAATACAGTCGTGATTGGTGTTGGATCATGATACAAACCTTAAACGTCCGGCTGCAACGAAGACCATTTTCAGCAACAAGACGCCGTGGCGCCACCGCTGAATATTTGTCTCTCCGTATTTCCGCTCTGCATAACGAATGGGGAGCTCGACAATTTTCAAATTCTGTTTTGCCGCCCCAAAGATCAGATCGAAGTCCCCAAATGGATCGAATTCTCCAAAGTAGCCCCGATGCTTTTCTATGCGGTCATAGTCGGACTTGAAAAGAACTTTCGTTCCGCACAATGTATCTTTGAATCGCTGGTCCAACAGATAGGTAAACATCAAACTGAAGAATTTGTTTCCGATCAGATTGAAAAACCGCATGGCCTCCTTTTCCATCGGATACACGAGCCTGCTGCCGTTGATGAACTCTCCCCTGTTTGTGGCCAGAGCTGCATAGAATTTGGGCAGGTCTTCCGGAGCCACCGTCAGGTCACCGTCCAGAATCATCAAGATATCACCGGTGGCGGCACGGAATCCTTCTCGCACCGCGTTCGCTTTTCCCGTGCCCGTTTGAACAAGGAATGAGACAGGGCGTTGAGTTTTGTAGTACTCAACAACGCGTTGAATCTCTTCCCGTGTACCGTCCGCGGAATGCCCTTCCACAAAGATGATCTCGGTCTTCTTGCCCATCACGGGCACGCGATGTACGGCATCTTCAATGTTTCCTTTTTCGTTGCGAGCCGGGATGATGACAGAGACGGTAAATTGTTCGGGATTCGTTTCGGGCATCCTCGGGCGAGCGACAGCGAAGCGCACAACGCAAAGGCTTCGGAGAATCGGCAACTGGGAAAGATATTTGTTGATGAACCAGGAGAAACCCGGAATGTTTTTGGGAAGGAGCAGCCGATAGCCGGTCCGTACAATCTCAAAGTCGGAGAGATGGAGCAGATTGTGCAGATCGTGCTCATTAATCCAGTTCTGTCTGGGCTGAGGTGTTTTAAGACCGAGTTTTTCGGCAAGAACGATAACCGGCTCCCAGATGAAGTTGTAGTAGGTCAGTACCAACCGCGACCGGCTGTGCATGACGTTCCTTGCGTGTTCGAATGCCCGCTGAATGTCGTTTAAATGTCCGACCAGGTCCGACATCACCACAAAATCAAACTTTTCGTTCAGCGAAAGGTCTTCCGCATTCATCGAATGGAAGAGAAGATGCTGATATTTTCGTGCCGCAATTGAAACCATGGCGCCGCTGACATCAACGCCAACACCTCGTGATGGCCGGACAGCATTCAGGAGATCGCCGGTCGCACAACCGACTTCAAGGACAGACGCTTCCGCCGGGATCAGAAACTTCATCAGGTCTTCGAGGCTTCGGTGGTAATAGCGATTCCGGGATTTCCATGAATCCCATGTCTCTGCCATTCCATCGAAGTATTTCTGAAGGTGGTTCATTTGATGTGCCAACATTATTCTGGCGTCAATCCGACAAGACAACGGGATCCAAACAGGGCTGGCCAGCGAGAGAGTTTCGCGTCAAGCCTGTTTATCATCGGAAACAACCGGCTCGGATAGAACGCAGGCTTGCTGTAACCTCCCGAGAGAACATACGAAAAGCTGCTGAAGGCCAATTTGGAGAAGACCCTCCATCCACCGGGAAATCCGGGAATCTCGTTCCGGAAAAAGATTCTCGTTGCATTTCCCTGGCCGGCGTAGTACTCCTGGACGTCCGGGGGGGTCGAACTCAGATTGATGGGGGCGGACCAAGCAACAGGCTCATGATGCAGGAGACCGTACACAAACGCCGACGAGAGGCTGATGTACGGTTCAAATATGATAACCCTTCCACCCCTGATCAAAACCCGTCGGGCCTCCGCCAGAAAAGCTGCCGGCATTTGGAGGTGATGAAATACGTCGAACAAGACCAAATGAGACACCGAGCCTTGTTTGAACGGCAGCCTATAGCCATCGCAAACAACATCCAGCCAGGGATTCGGGAAGAGGTCGCTGCAGATTGCACCCTTGACATGCTCGCGCAGATTGCCGATGCCCGAACCGATCTCGACAATGGCACCCCTCCATGACGGATCGATGAGTTGCTTGATCGATTCGTAGAAATGGCCATAGATATCACGAAGCAAGGGTTTCGATTCCCATGCTTTGCGATTCCGCTGGATTTCGATCTGATGCTGACCAAGTGGCGACATTCGGTGAGAAGCTGCTGTTGTGCCTTTTTCAACCTATCCTGGAATGCTTTTCATTAGCACAACCATTTCAAACACCGCAGGTTTTTTGGGCGTGCTCCTGTCCTGAAGCGTTAGTTCAATGAATCGCGGATCGAATACGTCTCTTCATCCCTCTCTTGGCGCGTGATCATCTCTCCCAACAATCCTATCGACACGAACTGGACACCGATAATGATGAACAAAAAACCGACAAGAAACAGCGGGCGATTGCTGAGTGATGTGCGCCCTAGCATCCATTCGATGGAGAGATAGATGTCGATGGCTGCGCCAATGATGAATGAGACAATTCCCCAGAGGCCAAACAAATGAAGGGGTCGACGGATGTATCGTGTCGTGAAGAGAACCGTCAGGAGATCGAGGAAACCCTTGAAGAATCTACTGATACCGTATTTTGTTTTCCCATACTTTCGCGGTCGATGCTGAACGATCTTCTCTGTCACACGATATCCCGCCCAATGGGCCAAGGCCGGGATGTATCGATGCAGTTCTCCATGGACATTCACGTTCTTCACGACATCTCTGCGGTAGGCCTTCAGGCCGCAGTTGAAATCGTGAATCGGAATGCCGGTCATCTTGCCGGTCACAAAATTGAAAAACCGCGAGGGAGCCGTCTTCGAGAAGGGATCGTAGCGTTTTTGTTTCCACCCGGACACAAGGTCATAGGACTCACCCATTGCCGCTATCAGTCCGGGGATTTCCTTTGGGTCATCTTGAAGGTCGGCATCCATGGTAACCACAAACTCGCCGCGAGCTTCTTTGAATCCGACGGACAATGCGGCTGCTTTCCCAAAATTCCGGCGGAATCGAATGGCTTTCAAATTCCTGTCACCGGCGTGCAGACTCTTGAGAACCTCATATGATCCGTCGATGCTGCCATCGTCGATAAAGATCACTTCGTACGATTTTCTCATTTCTTTCATGACGGCAGAGATTTGCCGATGAAGTTCGGGGAGGGATTCCTCCTCGTTCAAGAGGGGTACAACAATCGAAAGAAATGGCGGCAGCTCTTTGCCGTCAGTTTTCTTCGACGCTGATGTTGATTTGATGTTTCTTGGCATAAAAAATCGGTTTCAAAGTACTTGAAAATCGAGCGAGATGCAAGAAAGGCAAATCCAGAGCGCCATCGACTGCGGCAGCCGGAGAGACTGTCCGCGTGCATTGATATTCCCTGCCTCCTTCCGTATATTGGTCTCACTTTTGTTGCCATGATCACACCGAAAAAGTCCCTCGGACAGAATTTTTTGCGCGACGAGAATGTCTCACGCAAGATTGTCGACAGCCTCAATATTGTGCCCGAGGATGTGGTCGTTGAAATCGGCCCGGGGACGGGCGATTTCACAAAGATCTTGCTTCAATCCAGGGCAACCGTCATCGGCATTGAGGTCGATCCTCGTGCGGTCGAGATTCTGAGGCAGCGGTTCATCTCCGGGTTCGACGTCGTCCATCAGGATGTTCTCACAGTCAACCTGGGAGACATCGAAGCCCGCCACCACCGTCGTCTCCATGTCGTTGGGAACATACCGTACTACATCACGACAGAAATACTCTTCTGGCTTTTCGATCAACGGTCCTTCATCGAACGTGCCACACTGATGATGCAACACGAGGTCGCCAAACGCCTTGTTGCGAAGCCGGATACCAAGGACTATGGCATACTCACAATCTTCACGCAGTTCTATTCGGATTCCCGCTTCCTGTTCAAGGTATCACGCAATTCCTTCTACCCAAGGCCCAATGTCGATTCGGCCGTGGTACAGTTTGATTTCACGAACCAGTTGCCTGACGTCGATATTCGCCTCTTCAAAAATGTCGTGCGAGGGACATTTGCAGCACGCCGAAAGACCCTTCGCAACGGGCTCAAACCATTGGGGTTCTCGAACGAGCAACTCGACGACATTCCATTTGATCTGAGAAGGCGGCCGGAGAACCTGACATTGGCCGAATTTGTCTCCCTCACCGCACTGCTCATGCCGTCGAGCGTCGATTCAACGGTCCATCTTCGCTTTTGAAGCAGAATGTCAATCCGCGCTGCATGTTCTGATTGTATGCCACTGAATTGTTCTTGATATTGAATTGACAGCGAATCACGACCAATAGGTAGTCTTTCATGAAGATCCGGAAAACTATTTCCTACCTCGCTCCTGTCGACTTCGCCAGTATTGTCTTCCTTCTTCTTCTGACCGCGCTCAACGTCGTTTTTCATGCGCGGGTCTCGGTTTGGCGGGAACTTGTCCTCGTCAATGCTGTGACGATAGCAGCCATTGTCCTTCTCGCGTGGCTAGCCGAGAAACACAAAACAAAGTTGCTCGTCGGAATCCATCGCTGGTACTGCTATCTTTTTGTCATTTTCGTCTTCAAGGAAATCTACCTCATGGTCCGCCCCATACATCCGACGGACTACGATCAAATCTTCATCGCCATCGACTATTGGTTCTTCGGCGTCCACCCGACGCAGTGGTTGTTTCGATTTGCCCACCCCGTCTTGACTGAGATTCTTCAGACAGCGTACTTCTCGTACTACGTGATCTTCATCGTTGTCGGCGTCGAAGTCTACCGCCGCTATCCGATTGAAAAGTTCGATCATGCGGCGTTTCTCATCGTGTACGGATTTTATCTTTCCTATCTGGGCTATTTTCTCCTTCCTGCAGTCGGGCCACGATTCACTCTGCACGAGTTTAGTGCGTTGGAACGTGATTTGCCCGGTTTGTTCTTCACAGATTTCTTTCGGGACATTATCAACGCTGGGGAATCGATCACCAAAGGTCACCCGAATCCTGTCGAAATCGTACAGCGCGACGTATTCCCGAGCGGGCACACACAGTTGACACTCGTCTCCACGTACCTGGCGTTCCACTATCGCATAAAATCCCGATGGATAGTCGTTTTCCTTGCAACACTCCTCATCATCGGGACCGTCTATTTACGCTACCACTACGTAGTCGATTTGGCGGGGGGGGTGCTTTTCTTCGTGATCACTATTTGGACCGGCAATAAGCTCGAGGTCTGGTGGAACATCGTCACCGGACGGGTGAACAACGTTCGGCATGACACAGAATGAAGCGTTGAAACTCTCGCCAAAATTGGATACGTTATCGCTGAAGACAGTGGAGACAATCCGGCGAAATCCGCGTCCGACACTATGACACACGAGCAGATCCTACGAGAACTTGAAGAACTCGCCGAGAAGAGCGGCATCTCGGTCCGAGATGAAAAGGGCGATTTCGACGGCGGCTATTGCATACTGAAAGCGGAGCGAATCATCGTCATCAACAAACGGCTTGCGGCCGAGAAACGAACCTCGATTCTCGCGCAAGCGCTTGCGGAAGTCGGGATTGAGGAGCTCTACCTGAAACCGGCCGTGCGAGAATTCATCGAAGATGAATTAGCCAAAGCATCAGGGTCTCGAGTTTAAGCCTTAGCAGTTCAACGTTCGTTGGCCTTTGGATCGATTATGGAAAAACTGAAGCCATTTCTTCCATTCTTCCTTGCCCTCTTCATTTCCGGATTTATCATCTACTTCCTGTTTCCGTCCGTTCACCCGAATGGCGGAATCAGTCTGCCCCTGGATGCCAATGCGATCATGGAACAATCCCGAACATATCTGAAGGATCTCGGCATCGACAACGCAGGAATGAGCGTCACCGCTCAGTTGCGGAGTAATCATGTCCTGGTCCGCGAGGTACAAAGACGGCACGGCATCGAGAGATCGAATGCTATCCTCAGAGACAGCCTTCCGGGCTATTACTGGGAAGTTCGGTGGGCCAAGTTGAGGAGCCTGAATTTCTCCATGGGGCAAAGCAGCGAGGCAAAGGCGGCCGAGCAGGTTGCTGAGTACTTGAGGGGAGAAGTCCACTTTCAATTCGATACACGAGGAAAGGTCTTCGAATTTGAAAGAAAAGTTCCGGATAGCTTGTTGCTGGCCTCGATATCGGTCGAGGAGGCGAAGAGCATGGCATCTTCATTCCTCCGGCGGTTTACGCTGATCGGCTCCTTCATCGGCGATACCAGCACCATCACTTCCGCGAAGAAAATCGAACAACCGAGGAGGATCGATCACGAGTTTGTCTGGTCTTCAACGAGTCCCGTTCTTCACAACGTGGTCAAAACAACGGTGAACGTGGCGGGAGATCGGATTTCAAAGTTCAGCATCGACGAGAAATTCCCGAAGGAGCCCGGCGGAGTAAATGCTCAAGCCATCGTCGAAACGGGACTCGTCCTGGTTTATCTAACCATCGGAATTGCGATGGTGGTCGTTGCGTTCAGAAGATTCCGGACATACGAGATCGGGTTTCGGCTCGCCATTTTTGCCGGTGTTGTGGCTGGTATTCTCTTCGACATCGAAACCTATCTCGGCATGAAGGGCGAGGTAGGTTGGCAGGTTGTTCTGTCGCTCGTGCTTGCTCCTGTCTTCGTTGGGGGGGCGCTGATAATCGTGTGGGCAGTGAGTGAATCCGTCGTTCGCGAAACGTGGAGGGAGAAATTCATATCGCTCGACCTCCTCTCACGAGGCCATATTGTTCACTCACGTATCGGATCGAATGTCGTGTTCGGAACCATCGCCGGCATTGCCGCGTTCGCGGTGTGGCTTGTTCTCGTGAAAGCAGGAGACAGCTCGCTGGGTCTGTGGATGAGCCAAAGCAGCGATAAGTCGTTCCACGCATTCGACACCCCCGTTCCATCCCTCTACATCCTTTCTCATAGCTTGTACAGCAACGTGTTTCTCTTCGCTGTCTTCGTTCTCTTTTTGGTTTCGTTGCTCCGCAAATATATAGCCTCGCCGTGGTTATTGGTGCTCTCGAGTTCTGTCATCATGGCACTTCTAAACCTTGGCCATGTCTCACCGATACCGGTTGGGCTGATGATCCAGGCCTTCGTGGCGGCCGTTTCGATCTGGGTGTTCTATCGCTACGATGCACTTGCAGCGTTGGTGTCGCTGGCTTCATATTACGTGATCCAGGAAACGGCAGGGCTGATTTCCGTCGGCAATCCGGTCTATGCATCTTCCGGATTCTTCATGCTCGGGCTGTTTGTATTCGTCCTCGCCAGTTCAGTCGCCATGCTCTATCGGAAAAAAGAGATTACGGATTTCGACGATATCGTCCCGGCGTTCGTCCGACATATTTCAGAACGTCAGCGAATGCAGCAGGAGTTGAAAATCGCACGCGCAGTTCAAATGAGCTTTTTGCCCAAAGCGAATCCTGTGACTTCAACGTTGGATATCGCATCGCGTTGTGCACCGGCTCTTGAGGTCGGTGGCGATTACTATGATTTCATTCGGCTCGCTGACCATCGGCTCGGCGTCGCGGTCGGAGACGTTTCCGGCAAGGGGACACAGGCGGCGTTTTTCATGACACTCACCAAAGGCTTCTTGAACGCACTCGCCCACGTTTCCAGCTCTCCGTCGCAAATCCTTACCCAGGTCAACAAGCTCTTTTACGAGAATGTCGAGCGCGGAATGTTCATTAGCATGGTCTATGGTATCTTCGACACTCATCAGCACACCTTGACCCTTGCCCGGGCGGGTCACAATCCGGTCATCATGCGCAAGTCCAGGGCAACGGAAGTTCAAGTCGTGAATCCGATGGGACTCGCCCTTGGTCTCGACCAGGGGGATACTTTCTCCAAATCCATCCAGGAGGTGACCATCAACTTTCAGTCCGGCGATTTGTTTGTGTTTTATACCGACGGATTCCCTGAGGCGATGAACAAAACCATGGAGGAGTTTGGCGAAGAACGGCTGTGCAAGACCGTCGAAAAGTACTCTCATGGTACGGCAGGCGAAATCATGGACGGTGTCTTTGTCGACATGAAGCAGTTTACCGGAAAAGCAAAACAACATGATGACATGACGATTGTTGTGGTGAAGGTTTTCTAAACGGTTTTCGTTTCGGGGAATCCATGCGCATTCTGATTATTAACGGTCCCAACCTCAACCTCCTCGGGAAACGAGAGCCCGACCAATACGGCTCCTTGACACTCTGGGATCTGGAAAACCGTCTCAAAGAAAAGTTTTCAGGCGTCAAACTCGAATTCTATCAATCCAACTCCGAAGGGGGTCTGATAGATTCCATCCACAAGGCTGCGGACGGCTCGGCCGCGGGCGTGGTCATGAACCCGGGTGCCTATTCGCACTATTCATACGCAATTCGGGATGCTATCGCCTCGATCAATGTGCCAGTCATTGAAGTACATCTTACGAATGTGCATGCCCGCGAGGAGTTTCGCCAAACGTCCGTGACGGCGGCTGCCTGCAAAGGAGTCATCGCCGGATTTGGTGCCGAAAGCTACGAGCTCGCCTTGAAGTATCTTATCGACCTCCACAAAGGGACGTAACACGCAATGATCAAAGCTGTCATTTTCGACCTCGACAATACACTCGTCGATTTCATGGCTATGAAGCGCCAGGCGGTCGATGCTGCCATTCATGCCATGCGCGATGCGGGGTTCAAGTTGAGTGCCGATGAGATTCACGGACGGATCGACGCAATCTACAAGCAACGCGGAATTGAGTTTCAAAATGTCTTTGATGAGCTGCTCTACAATGAATTCAGCAAGATCGACTACAAGATTCTATCTGCCGGCGTGATCGCGTACCGTCGAGCTCGGGAGGCAGCCCTCGTTCCCTATCCCCACGTGTACATGACCCTGATGGAACTCACCAAGATGCACATAAAACTGGCTGTCGTTTCCGATGCGCCCGCAAA
>Ga0315286_10000395_pt1 | contig 36044 bp, 26 predicted proteins | sample YL17G10_0_MG_FD_205038 | JGI IMG/M metagenome (GOLD analysis project Ga0315286, IMG submission 205038) | Sediment microbial communities from Yellowstone Lake, YNP, Wyoming, USA - YL17G10_0 | ecosystem: Environmental > Aquatic > Freshwater > Lake > Sediment | place: USA: Wyoming | collected...
CGCCGGACAATCGGCGGCCGGACCACACCGATCCCTCGTACCACCTGCCGGCGTTCTACGAACTGTGGGCCCGGTGGGGCCCGGCGGCCGACCGGCCGTTCTGGGCTGAGGCGGCGCGCGTCAGCCGGGACTTCCTGCAGAAGACCACGAGCCCCGTGACCGGGCTCGCACCCGAGTACGCGAACTTCGACGGCACCCCGGTGACCAACAGCCGTAACCAGCGGTCCAGCACCTTCGGGCCGGATGCCTGGCGCACGGCGGCCAACTGGTCCGTCGACTGGTCGTGGTGGGCGGCGGACCCGCGCGAGCGGGACCTGAGCGATCGCATCCAGGCGTTCTTCGAGTCGAAGGGCCTCGACTCGTACGGGAACCGCTGGACGCTCGACGGGACGACCGAGCTCGAAACGAACCACTCGCCCGCGCTCGTCGCGACCAACGCCGTCGCCAGTCTCGCCGCGACGAATCCCCGGGCGGCGCGGTTCGTCGAGGCGTTGTGGAACGCAGAGATCCCGGCCGGGCAATACCGCTACTACGACGGGCTGTGGTATCTGATGGGGCTCATACACTGCAGCGGGCAATACCGGATCTGGACGCCGGCATGGGCCGGCATCATCCCCTCTCCGGGCGCCCCCGAGCCCGTCGGGATCTTCGACCAGCACGGCGACATCGGTGCCGTGAAGATCCCCGGCTCCGCCGTGTACGACGCGGCCGCCCAGGAGTACAGCGTGCGGGCCTCGGGCGCCAATATGTGGTCGGGCAGGGACGAGTTCCACTTCGTCTGGAAGAAGCTCAAAGGGGACTTCATCCTCCAGGCCAGGGTCGAGTTTTCGGGCAAGGGCGCGGAGCTGCATCGCAAGGCGGGCCTGATCGTTCGATCGAGTCTCGACCCGCGTTCTCCCCACGTGAACGTCAGCCGCCACGGGGACGGCCTCACCTCCCTGCAGTTCCGCCGGACTGACGGCGCCGACACCGAGGAGATTCGCTCCGAGCTGAACGGCCCCGATGTCCTTCAGCTCGAGCGCAAGGGCGACACCTACACCATGTCCGTGGCCCGCTTCGGCGATCTCTACGCCACCACGGAAGTCACCGGCGTGAAGCTGGGCGAGGACGTCTACGTGGGCATCTACGTCTGCTCCCACAACCAGGACGTCTCTGAAACGGCAGTCCTGCGCAACGTGCGGCTGATCCGTCCGGCGAGAGACGGTTTCGTGCCGTACCGCGAGTACATCGGCAGCAACGTGGAACTCGTCGACGTGGAAACCGGCGCACGACGAATCGTCCACCACGCGGACGATTCCATCCAGGCTCCCAACTGGACGCCAGACGGGAAGCGCCTCCTCATGAATCGCACCGGCCGGATGTACAGTTTCGATCTGGCCACCCGGACGATCAGCGACATCGAGACCGGCTCGATGACCAGGAACAACAACGATCACGCGCTGTCCTTCGATGGGAAGATGCTCGGGCTCAGCGGCGGCCAGCCCTCCGTCGTGTACACCGTCCCCGTGGGCGGCGGGACGCCCACGCAGATCACGCCCGCCGGGCCCTCCTACCTCCACGGGTGGTCCCCGGATGGCAAGTACCTGGCGTTCACGGGGCAGCGGAATGGCGACTTCGATGTGTACCTGGTCCCTTCCGGCGGCGGTCCCGAGACGCGGCTCACCACGACGGCAGGCCTCGACGATGGTCCTGAGTTCACGCCAGACGGCCAGTGGATCTACTTCAACTCCTCGCGCACCGGCCGCATGCAGGTCTGGCGCATGAGGCCTGATGGCGGCCAGCAGGAACAGCTCACCGCAGACGACCTCAACAACTGGTTCCCCCACGTCTCTCCGGACGGGCGAACTATCGTGTTCATCACGTACGGTCCCGAGATCGCGGCGGACGACCATCCGTGGTACAAGCGGGTCTACATCAGGAAGATGCCACGGGACGGGGGCCAGCCGACGGTGGTAGCCTACGTCTACGGCGGGCAGGGTTCCATGAACGTCAACTCCTGGGCGCCCGACAGCAAGGCCATCGCGTTCGTCAGCAACTCGGGCGGTGAGAAATGAGCACGTCAGTCATGCCGGTAAACGCCTTCATCAACAAGCCAGCGCCGCCGAGCGATGCGGACGTCGCAGTTGCACTCGGCCCCGCCAAGGCAGCCTGGGATCAATTCCTGGCCGACCTCGCTGAGGAACTCGGCGTTGACGTCCACGAATGGAAATGCCATTTGCCCAAGTGGGGCTGGGCGTTGCGCGTCAAACGCAAGGCGCGGACCATCGTCTGGCTCTCTCCTTGCGGGAGCGGCTTCAATGTGGCCTTCATCCTCGGGGACAAGGCCGTGCGAGCGGCGCGGCAGAGCACGCTGCCCAAACGGATCGTCGCAGCGCTCGATGCCGCTCCGAAGTACCCGGAAGGAACAGGCCTCCGGCTGCACGTGAAGAGCACGCGGGCGGTCGGGGCCTTGAAGAAGCTCGCCGCGATCAAGCTGGCGAACTGACAGGCCACGGAACGAGCGCCCCGCTTCATGCCGGTGTCCGCGGATGTTACACTTCGGCCTGCCGGAGCCCGCGCCCGGCAACCAGTTGGAGGTGCCTCGTGTTCTCTCGTCTGCCGCCGCAGATCGCATGCCTGTTTCTCTTGATGGTGCCGGCAGCTGGATGCGGGGCGAAGGCCGCTGAAGCGCCCGCCACGCCCAGCGCGGAAACGAGTCGGGCGCCCGCCGGCTGGGCGCTCGTCTTCTCCGACGAGTTCGACGGCAACGGCGCGCCCGACCCCGCGAAGTGGGGTTACGAGATCGGCTACATCCGAAATCAAGAGGCGCAACTACACGTCCAATAGCGAAGAGCGCCCGCTCGCCGCGGATGAACATCTTCCCGGCGGGGCGGAGAGACAGCGATTGGCACGCCGCGTCCCGAGCGCCGCGATGAGCGAGTCGAAACTGTAGAGCGGCAGTCCCTCGGGCCTTGCCGCACCGCATTCTCAGATTTCTGCCGTCGCAGAGGACCTGAGAACGACGGCTCGCTTTGGGCCACCCAGCCTGCGAGTCCGCCCAGATTCGGGCGCCACCGCACGGTCAGAGTGGCTTGCTGACAAGGCAGAGGTCACACCGTACGCCACGCGCAGCCGCCATTCGATTGAACACCGACCAGACCAACCGCCAGGATTGCCGCCCGGTCGAAACCGGACCAGTCCGAAGAAACGTGCACAGCCTGGCCTACTTCTCCGTTCGCCCACACACCAGCCACAGGTCGTCGATAAAGACCGTTCCCGACATCGGCTTCCACTCGAAGACAAACCCCAGCGACTCTATATGCGTGAGATCGACGCCGTACCTCGCGAACGCAGGCAGGGGCACGCTCATGTCTTGCCACGATCGCGTGATCCGGCTGGCCTGCTCGACTGGCACGCCCCACCTGAACGACCCATCGTCAAGATAGAGGGTCGCGGGTTCACTCCCTTCGAGCCCTCGGATTCGGAACGACACAGCGTCGCAGCGGCTGACGTCAATCCCCTTCAAGTCAGTTTCCCACGCCGCGTAGTTGGACAGGCCGCCGATGCTGCCTCCAAAGGACAGGCGGAGGACTCCTTCTTCGGACTCGCCTGCGGCCGAGTTCAGCGCCGCGGCGCCTTCTACTCGTACCCGGCTTGTCCCACCCAGCCGATTCGTTCCGCTGTCGCCCTCGAAGTCGTGGATGAGGACGGAGCGCAGCTCGGATTCGAGAGCCACGTCGTCGATCCGCAGCACTCCGCGGCTTGAACCCTCCTGGTGTTCGACAGCGATCGAGATTCTCGCGAGCGACGACCACTGGAGCATGCCGGAAAACGCCGCCAACGGCATCTGCACCTTGTGCCAACCGTTTCCGCTGTTGCGTGTGGGGTAGTCCGGCAGGGTCACTCTGCCTTCGTTTCCCGCGCTGTCGCGAAGCTCGAGCACCACGCGTTCGGTCGGCGACACCCCGGAGATCGACAACGTCAGATTGCGATACGGAGACGCATCAAGACCCGGCAAGCCGATGCTGTAGCCGATCCACGAGCCCGGGCCGCTCAAGTCGTACGGCAATTCGAGCGCTAGCCCGGCAGGCCCAGACTCCCGGCGAACGAAGGTGGGCTGCTCTTGCCCCAGGAGGGAGGAGGGGGAATCGGAGAAGATCCAGAATCGCTGCCCCAGCGCGCCGGTGAGCTTCGCCTTGTTGAAAGCGTCAATCACCAGCTTCGGGGCGTCGATTCGGACCGACGGTGAGAAGCGGCCCGCGATCTGGAAGTTGTCGATGTACATGGACAGGCCCGGCACGCGAACACCCGGTTGCAGCTTCATGTAACCGGTCACCGAGAAGTCCGCAAGTTCGAGCCGCTCGATGCGTGAATGGCCCGTGACGCGTCGGAGCATGTCATCAAGGTCCAGTTCCAGCGTGTGCCACCCGTCGTCCACGACGAGCCCGTCGACCGACCCGATGGCTCGCATGTTCACTCGCTGGTGGCTCATCTCCTTCGAATTCCCGGTGAGCCGGACCAAGTACCAACGACCGTCGACTTTCGCCAACAGATCAACCTTCAAACCGGACGGAATGCGATAGTCGAAGCGCACGACCGGATAGTCCCGACTGTCGTACGGAGTCGACCGAACCGTCACGAGGGGACCGCCGGTTGCGTCCGTCGTCTTGATTTCGAGACAGCCCGAACCATCCCCGCCTACCGCTGTGTTGAGGGCCAGATCGACCCCGCTTTGCCCGCTCGGAGAGGACCATTCAGACATACCGTCTTCGAATGTGTCATTCACCAGGAGGTGGCCGTTCGACGTGTTCGCGGGAAGTCGAGGCCCGTCCAGACCGGTGCCGGTTCGCGGCTCTGCCCGGGGCGGCGCGAGACACACGGCATAGTACGGAAGCACCCGGTCAATCTCGGCGGACAGCGTTCCGCCGTCCGATACCGTCGCGCGCAAGACCTGCCATGCGTTGCGGGTCGAATCGAAGGCACAGATCGTCCTGACACGAGTCTCACCGCTCGCCTGATCGACTGCTTTGAATGTCAGCACTGCAATCGAGACGAAGCGTTCGTCCGGTTCGCGGACCTCATACGTACCGCCGACGATGCCCGGGGCGGCCGGCGGCCCCGATTCGCCGTCCGCCAGTCGACGAATGGCGAGAAGGCGGAAGGCCTGTTTCAGCCCGTGTTCCGAGATGGTCAGTTCGACCAAGCCGTCGGGACTCTTGACTGTCCCGCCGAACGCATTGGGGATGGCCTCGCCCACTTGTACCTCGATGCGATCCTCGACCTCCTGGCCATCGAGACCAGTTGCGACGAGACGAAGCGTGTAGACGCCGTTGAGATCGACGGGGTGATCGGGGGGATACTCCGGCAAGTAGACGTAGCTGCGAAGGCCGGTGTCCCACGTACCGAGGTTCCCCTTGACCGTCACGTCGGGCGAGAAATAGACTTCAGCGGGGGTAGCCGACTTGACCTGCGATTCCGCGGAACGCGCGATCAGCACCCACTCCTGGGGAGCCTGACCGCTCCCGTACTCAAGCCGGTATTCCTTGAACGCCTTACCATAGGCCACGCCGAACACGGGCACCATCCCGCGCACCAGCGACCGTGCTCCCGGCAGGTCGATGCGCGCGACCAGGGCTTCGCTCGCCAGGGGCGGACGACTTGCTCGAGGAGCAGTGCTGGGTGGCTGTACGAATGACGGATCGCCTGCAAACAGACCCACGAAACCACTGCCGGAACGACTGCCCATCTGTTCGCGGAACCAACGCCCTACTGGCAGTCCCCCGCCGAAGTCGCTTGATTCGATCGCCAGATCTCCCAATCGGCCGAATTCCTCCGCTGTGAGATGAATCAGCACGTCGCGGGTCATCTCGGTCGTCAGGTCACGAATGACGCTGCCCCAGTTCCAGTTCACGCGGACGAAACTGCGCGTCGCTTCGAGCCCATGCGGGTCTGTGAAGTTGACTGGGTTGTTCAGGACGTACTCATAGGGATGTGCGTTCCAGTTCCACCCGGCCGGGTCACGAGACACAAACGTCCCGTGTTGAGGGTCGTAGTAGCGTGCGCGGTAGTTATAGAGCCCTGTCTCTGAGTCGAATTCCCGAGCCGTATAGCCAAACCTGTTGCCCACGCTACTGCGAGTCGCGGTCACACCGTAGGCGTCATAGCCATAGCGTTCCACCAGTCTCCCGGCCTCATCCGTCAATGCCACAACGCTACCGAGCCCGTCGAGCACGTAGAAGAGTCGTGCTTCACCCTTCCGCATCGAGAGGATCTCGTCGGTACGATCACCGTACACGTAGGTCGCTTGCACGGCTCCGTCGTTTGAAAGGTCCGCAGCCAACTGCTGGTCGTCCCAGAGGAAGCTCATGTCGAGACCGCTTCCAGTCTTCCTTTGGCGACGTCCCCGGTAGTCGTAGCCGTAGCCATACTCCTGGCCGTCGACCACCGCACGAACCAGGCGGTCCTGCGTGTCGAACCGGTAGGTGCCGCGGCCGTCTTTCGTGCGGTTGCCATTTCCGTCGAACTCGAATTGTGTCGTTCCTGCCGCAACAACCTGGCCAGCCTCATTCACGCGATAGGGACTCTCCTGGCCGTTGGTCCACGCCTTCGCCCTGGCACCAGCCGGATCGTAGGCGAACCGCTCTTCCCGGCCATCCTCGTAGACGGCCGACACCAGCGAACCGGTCGCGTCGTAGGCGAATGTCCGGGTACCGATCGGTGTCCTGGCCGACGTACGGTTTCCGACCGCATCGTAGGCGTAGGCGAAGAAAGTGAGCAACTCGCCCGCAGGACCGACGCATCGCAGATCGCTCAGTCGCCCCGTCTCGTCATAGACGTACGATGTACGGACCCCGTTTCCAGTCGTCAGCATCGAGATGCGCCCTGCTCGATCGTACTCGTAGTTCGCAATGCGACGGCCGTTCGCTTCGCCGATTGAGACCAACCGGCCGGCCGAGTAGGCGTACCTGAGTTCGATCGAGCCTGGCCCCAGGCGTGCAATCTTCTGGCCAGCCGCGTCGTACACATAGCGAAGCGAGTTGCCTCCCGGAGCGTGGCCGGCCAGCATCCTGCCGGCTGGATCGTACTCGTACCGATATTCCCGGCTCCCGTCCACGACTCTCGTCACGTTGCCGGCTTCGTCGTACTCGTACGTCGTCTTCTCGCCGTCACCGAAGAGGGCTGTCGCGAGACGGCCGCTGGCGTGGTACGTGTACGCTGTGACCCGCCCACTTCGATCCGTCCGAGTACTCTCGGTGCCGTCGACATTCCAGGAATGGCGTTCAGTCGTGCGGTCCGGGTAGCGCACCTCGAGGAGGTTCCCGCGAGCGTCGTAGTCGAACGTGGTCACCCGGCCGAGTGGATCCGTCACCGCGGTCACGCGCGACGATCCCGGCGCGTAGGCCACAGCAGTCTTGCGGTCGGCGGGATCGACAACCGCTGTCAGGTTGCCATACTCGTCGTAGCGAAGGACCCGACGACGGTTCACGGCGTCAAGCACCTCGGTCAGCGCGCGCGTCGGGTCGAACGTAAACGCGGTTCGATTCCCGAGGGCATCGGTTGTACTCGTAATGTCGTTGAATACGTTGAGCGTGACTTGGGTACGGCCGCCCGTCGCATCGGTCACGACGATCTGTCGTGCCGCGGTGTCGTACTCGTACCCACGCGATCCGCTGCCTCCATTGTCGGATCGCAACATCAGCCGACCCGACTGGTCGTAGGTGAACTGCACAATTCGTCCGTTCGGCTGCGCCATCTGCCGCAGGCGGTGCTCGGTGTCATACTGATATCGGGTCGACGCACTCCCCATCACGCTGGCACTGATGAGATTCCCGGTTTTGTCGTACTCGTACTCCGTCCGGCGCTGACCAGTGCCTTCGACCCAGTCGATTCGGTCGTCGGCGCCGTAGTGAAGGCGCACACCAGAGCCGTTCGAAGTCTGAACGCCTGACAGTCGCGACGCGGAATCGTACAGGAACTGAAGTCGGTTGCCGTTTGGCTCCGCGATGTTCTCGAGGCGTCCGTCGGGACCAAACAGCTCGATCAGCTCGCTCAGCTTCTTTCGCTCGAAGCAGCCATCGGATCTGCGCTGGACGGTAGACCGGTCGCCTGGTCGGCCGACGTAGGAACCGCTGGCATCGCGAAAGTACCAACTTGTGTCCCCAAACGCCTCAAACACCTTGAGTGTCCCATCCTCAAACACCTGGAGACGCGCGGCGAGACTGTGAGTCCAGCCGTAGCCAAGCGGGCCAGTGAAGGTGTGCCGATTGAGGTTGTGTGTCCGCACGAACGTTGCTGCAAGACGACGGCCCGGGGCGTGGGAGTCCAGACTGACGGAGGACACTGTCGGCAGCGAAGGCGCAGGGTCCAGCACCAGCGTTGGACCGGTCTCCGAAACGGGCTGACCTGAAGCGTCTTCGACTCGCACCGCGATGCTGTAGTCGCGTGCGGGTTCGAGACCCCAGGTGTCCCAATGTCCAATCAGGTGCGTGCCGTCCGAGGTCGCCGATAGCGATCGCCATCCGGAGTCGTATCCAGCAAGCCGAGAGGTCACTCGAAAGGCGGCAGACCTGATGCCAGCGGTGCTGCCAGCCGTCCAGACTTCGATGGCAGGGACTGCCCCAGCCGAGAAGATCTCGGCCTTCTTCTGGAAACCCGATGCAGAGATCCGCGTGACGTGCAACGCGCCAGCGGCCTGGTCGTCAGCCGCGTTGGCCAAAGACTGGCCCGCGCACGCTAGAAACCCCACAAGGATCAGCATCTCCCAGCCGGGGCGCGCACGAGGATCTCCCGTCCGGTCCGTCCTGCCGATCGCCGCGAGCGAACCGTGGGCGTCGGACGTTCCCTTCTTCCTCGGCCAGTCAGCAGCCACCGTCGTTCGCCCCACCGCTGTGCCTCCTTGAACCTCAGTCCCGGCACGTCGCGTCCTCATCACGGTCGCCTCCCTGGGTGTCCGCAGCAGATCCTCGTCAGAATCCCACGCTGACACTCGCCTGCACGCCGTCTCCCGACCACATCGACGTGTCGCCGGGAACGTAGTGGCGAAAGTACACGAATTCCGCACGAATCCGATTCGGCGCAGGGACCATCATCCCCACGGTGAAGCCGGACCCGAATCTTCCTTCGGTGAAGACGTACGGAAGCTCAGCCTTCAGTGTCAAGGCGGCGTACCGGCCCAGCTTCGGCCGTGCTTCGACGACAAGCCTGAGAATCGAGAAACCGTCCGGCGTGAAGTACGTTCGCCTGTACTCGGCGAACTTGAGAGTGTTGAATTGCACTCTCGCGCTGAGTTCGGTCGTCCGGCTCGCGAGATACGAGACCTGCGACATGAGCTCCCATCTTCGATTGCTGTCACTGTACGCGGAGATGCTCGCGCCGCCCTGCACCGAGAAGTGGGATCCGACCGCTAGATCCAAGCCGACGGCAGAAGAGTTCTGCGACATGTTGCCAAGAACCGTCGCAATGCTGTCGACGACGGGAATCCCTTGCGCGTAAGACAGATACAGAACCGTCGGCTGGGAGGGGGACCACTTGGCTGTCACCGTCGCGGAGGCCGACGTCCCCTGAGCCGACTGATTTCTGATGGTGGCACTGAGGTGGGTCTCGAGTTGCCGATTCCAGTGGTACTCGAATCCGGCACCCGCATCTGTCCTCGGAATGGAGATAGCCTTTTCGATCTGGAACCACCATTGATCGAGATCAAAGGTCAGGAAGCCGCGCTCGGAGACCGGCACTCGGCCGGCGAGTCCGGCCATCGTTCGCACATAACCATCTACGTCGCCGAACACGTAGCCCTTGGGCTCCAATCGCAGCGCGCGCGTGCGGGAAATGTCCCGTATGCCGTCACGAGCCGAAGAAAGCTTTGGGTCGAGTGCGAGAGCGGACTCGTACTGCTGGCGCGCAAGGTTCATCTGCCAGTTCCAACGATAGAGATCACCAATCAGGCTGATTGCGGCCGGCGCGCGAGTGTTCGTCGCGAGCGCCCTGGCATCATCAAACGCGCGACTGGTGTCCCCTCGCCAGGCGAGAACTTCGATGAGTCCGATGCGCGCCTGCAGGTCGTCCGGGTCGCTCACGATCAGCCGCCGATAGATGGCTTCAGCCTCGTCAAATTCCCGCGTCCACGCCAACGCCCGCGCGAGATTCACCTGGATCCAGCGATCGCCGGGATCAACGGCCAGGACGTCTCGGCACAACCGGATGGCGTCGTCCAGTTGGCCACTTCGCGACGAGGCCAGGGCCAACAACTTTCGGGAACCCAGATCATCGGGTTTGACCTTCAACAGCAACTGCAGGTGAACCTTGGCTTTGGTTGGGTCGTCCAGTTTTTCAAGGTACAGCCACCCGAGCGCTTTGCGAATGGCCGTGTTCGCAGGGTCGGCCGAGGCGGCTTGCTCAAGCAATCCGGCTGCCGTGTTCAGTTCGGCGCTGGGACGCTCGTCCGAGGCCTTCCTGATCCAGCTATCTGCTTCGATTACAAGCCGGCCAGCGCGGAGAGCGGACTCGAGACCGAGCTGGTTCCGGTACGCGTCCGGCAGGCTTCCGGCGAGATCCACCCCTTCTGCGTAGTCGCCGTTCCGAAGAAGAGCCTTGCCGAGTATGGCTTTGGCCTCAAGATCGTCGGGAAACAGAGCGACGGCGATTCGAGCCGCCACGAGGGCCTTTGACTCCAGGTGGGCGTCGATGTACGAGACTGCAATCTGCTTCTGGGAATTCGGGGCCGCTCTCGTCTGACCTTCCCCAGGTGTCTGTTTCGATTCTCCGCAGATGGCTGCAGCCTCAACGCCAGATGCGCTAGTCACGACGAGCGCGATGAGCGTGAGACTCAACGCCAGCAGCGGTCGCCGAGCTGCCACGAGCTCAGCGTTCGGCTGAGGGACCGAGACCAACCAAGTCGGCGAGTGTGTCATGGATTCGTCTTCCTCTGGCATGCCCTCAAGACCATTGCCCGAGTGGATCAGCCCCGTCGCCTCTCGCCACGCGGACGAACCTCGTCAAGCGCTCAGCCTTCCCCATGAAGGACGAACACCGCCCAATAGAACGGATTGGGGTACTTCGCCTTAATCACCGATCTCGCGTGACGCAACGCCTCCAACCGGGGTTGCCCGCCGCTCAGCTGACCGTAGAAGTCGGTCATAAACTCCACGGCCGGGAGCGATGCAACCTCCCACAGGCTCACGACGACAGACCGCGAGCCGGCGTGCTCGAATGCCCGGGCAAAGTTCACGACGCCCTCACCATCCATCACGGTCCCCCGCCCGGTGACGCAAGCTGAGAGCACGACCAGATCGCTCGTCAATCTCAAAGCCAACACCTCGTTCAGGGTCAGCAGCCCATCGTCGGTCCCTTGGTTGTCCACCTGCCCCAGCACGAGGAACGGCTCCATGATCCCCTGTACCTTGCCAGGAAGATCCGCGTGCGTCGCAAAGTGCAGATAGCGGTAGTCTCCTAGCGGACTTGCCCTCAACGTCGTCTCGTTGGCAGCCACCCCCACCAGTACGTCAGGAGGACGAACCGGAACTCCCAGGATCCGAGCGACAGCCGTCACTTCCTGCTCGGTCTCCGGCAACGGTGCATACACGAGTTCCCTGCCCTGCTTGTCGTCTCGGCCGGTCTTGCCCCACTCCCGACGTGTCGCCAGCCCGTGGAACCCGAACTCGGGTCCCGCCGGCGTCGAGACGGGGAGCGCGCCCGAGCGCAACGCCCGATAACGAGGGTCTGACGCGCTGAACACGGGGTTTCCGAGAGCGAACAAGGTCCGCGGCGGAGTCGTCCTCTTCAGCCGACGCTGCAATGCGAGCACCGTAGCAGAGTGGGTGTAGCTCACCTGGTGACGATCGCCAAGGAACTCGCTCTCTCGATCAGTGCCCCGGTCGTGCACCACCAGGGCCTCAAATGGCAGGAGTCCAAGCAGTCCGTCTGGCACCACGATCAGTCGTTCGGCCTCCGCTACGCCGGCTGGAGCCACGAGCAGCTGATAGAGTTCTGCGGCCGTTGATACAGAGAACCCCTGGCCCTGGCTGTTGATCAACGGCTGCATGAACGACTGCAGCTTCGCTTCGAGTGCCTGCTTCCCGATAGGGATCTTCACGACGCGACTGACCCCGCCGCGACGGACCACGAAGAGGTAGCTGGCCTCGTCCGCGAGCGCGTACTCGAGCAGTACCTCACCGTCGAGAAGGGGGACATCGGCTGGCTGGATGGGCTGCGGATAGCGCAAGGCGGCGTAGAGCGGATACTCGCGACGCAATTGGGCAACCAGCTCATCGAGCTGGCGGCCGAGTCCCCCGTGGAGGGTGGCATACGACGCCGAAACGGCCGGAGGAACCGCATCGGATACTTCCCACCGGGCCTCCAGTGCAGCCAGCCGACGCGTGAGGGACGCTTCGGCCTGCCGAAGCGCAGCGGGCAGATCGCTCCGGTCCTGCCCTCGGGCCGCACCGGCGATCGCCTCCAGCAAGCTGCGAGCCTTGGTGGATTCCGCGAACGAGAACGCCGCGGCCGCCAGGTCGATGCCGTAGCGGCTGAAGGCGGGGTCGGCAGGGTACGACCGCGCGGTTGACGCTGGCGTGCTGGCGCGCCCAGTCAGCGCGCGTTCGGCGAGTACCGTCACAAGTGCGCGATAGGCCTTCAGGTAGCCGCCAAACGCACCCGCCCTGAAGAACCCTGCGCGATCACCGGCTGTCCGCTCCCGCAGCACCTCGATCGCCTCGACGGCCTCCAGCAGCGACACGGACGCGTCAGAGGCACGACCCAGTTGCGACAGTGCGAGACCGCGATAGGTCAGATACTGCACACGGCGGGTCGGGCGGTCTGTGGCCGCCGGTGGCCCACTCTCCAACCGCTGCAGCGCTTCTGAGGCCTGTCCCCGGGCAAGCAAGAGCTCGACCAGCCCATCGCTGCTTCGGCTTCTCCGGAAGAACGTCTCTGCGCGAATCTGGTCCTTGCTCGCAAGGTAGAGTACGCCGAGGTTGGACAGGCTGGTAGTCGTGTCAGGATGGGTCTCGCCCAGGGTCTTCTCTCGAATCTGAACGGCTCGCTCGCAAAGCAGGACGGCGACATCGATGGCGCCCATCGCGTAGTGCAAGCCCGCGAGGTTGTTGAGTGTCGTCGCGGTGTCACGGTCGTCGGGTCCCAGATACTTCTCGCAGGTCTGCAGCGCGCGCTGCAACAAGGGCAACGCCTGGTCATACGCCCCGACGGCGTAGTAGAGCCCTCCCAGGTTGTTGAGGGTGGCGCACGTGTCCCGGTGATTCGCCCCGTCTTTCTCGTTGATGCGAAGCGCCTGCTGGAGCAGGGGCAAAGCCCGATCGTAAGCGCCCATGTCCAACAAAACCATCGCGAGATTGCTCAAACTGAGAGCGGTGTCCTCATGTGTCTCCCCCCGCGACTTAAGGACCACCTGCAACGCGCGCTGGAACAATGGCAGTGCCTCCTCGAACGCTCCCAGCCCCTGGTGGAGCGCGGCGAGGTTGTTCAGGCTCGTCGCCAGCTCGATCGGGTCGGCATCCGCCTGCGCTTCACGGATGGCAAGCACCCGCTCGGCCAGTGGCAGCGCATCGGCGTACCGACCCGCCCCGTAGAGCGTGACAACCTGTTGCTGAAGGACGGCGACTTCCTGACGCGCTGAGGATTGGGACACTCCCGTCGCCGTCGAGGTGGACACGGCCACCACGACCGTCACGATTGCCGCCCGAATGGGGTGTGAGTGACACGTGCGCGCCAAGGCGTGCGTCAGCCTCGGCAACACGGCCGGCTCACCGTTCGTGTTTGAAACGGACAATGTTGACCCAGCCTCCCTGCCCTCTGATCTTCTCGAGGAGAACATTCAGACGGCTCGGGTTCGAGCGGAGTTCATCAGCCGCAATCGACTGCGGTGCCGAGGCCGGCGGCACGGCCTTCACAATTGGGCTGCGGCTGAGCCCGGGAATCGCGCGCTGGACCCGCTCGACTAGCGGGATCCCCTCCACCAGGTCAGCCTCAAGCGGCCACGATGTGGCGACCAGGTACAGCGTCTCCTCGCCAACCTGGTTGTCGAGGGAGTAGCCCGCGCCAAAACGGGGAACCCAATAGTCACTGCCCTTCCGGACCATGGCATTTGCCGACTCGGACGGGTAGAGCAACGTCCGCTTCCCTGCCGTATCCTCCTGCAAAACGTAGGCATAGCAGTCCTGCTGGGGACGGAAAAACAGGAAGTAACGATCCCCCTGTGACCGCAGCCGGCTCTCCTCGGTCAGTCGCGCAACCCGCCCAGACGCGGTCTGGCTGAAGAACCCGGCGTCAAGCGTGATGTCGGGCTCGAAGGTCTCTCGGAATGACACGCCCACGGTCGCAGCCCTGGTAGGAACAGACACGTGTCCTTCGACCGGCTTGGCTGACGGCTGTTCTCCGGCCGGCTTGGCTGCTGGCGGCATCTCGGCCCGCCGTGCGAGTTCGACGCGGCGGTTCAGCGCGTGACAAGCTTCTGAGGAATCCAACGAACAGATTGGCACGCGCTTGCCGTAGCCCTTCGCGAGCAGGCGCCCGCGCGGGATGCGGAAGTTCTTCTCCAGGTAGTCCACGATGGCACCCGCGCGACGATCCGACAGGCCGAGATTGTAGCTGTCGGCGCCCCTCAGATCCGTGTGCCCGGCCACCTCCATGCCACCACCGGCCATTGAGGCCAACGCCTTCCCGATTTCATCCAACTGCGGTTTGGCGCGCGGGAGAATCGCCGCGCTGTCGTAGTCGAACGGAATCAAGGTCTCGCCAAATGCGAGGCTCACCACCTCGCCCGGTCCTCTCGTTGCCGCCCGGTCTGGGCCGAGCACAGAGCGGATCGTGTCGGCGCTGACCACGGGCGACGTGCTCAAGTCGCGGCAGAACGCCGCGCGCTCCGCGCTCATCTTGTCGCCCGGCTCGAGCTTGAGGCCTTTCTCGTACCATCCGAGAGCCTCCTTCCACTGGCCGGTCTTGAAGTAGACGTCGGCCACACCAAAGCACGGTACCGCGGCCCCGGTCAGCCTCGCAGACTCCTGGTAGGCCGAGATGGCCTCCGGGAAGCGCCCCTGCCACTCGTAGACATCCCCGAGGTTGTTGAAGGCTCTTCCATTCGAGGGACACAGCGTGACCGTCCTGGAATAGAGTTCAGCTTTCTTGACCCCGTTCTCCGTGCTCCACGAAAGCTTCTCGGCCTGGTCGAAGTATTGCTGCGCTTTGTCACAGTCCTGGGCGCCGGCGTGGCTGCCCCACGACAGGACGCTGAGCACAGCGAGCCAGACGCTTCGAGTAGGGCGCCCCCCGAACGCAGCGCAACGACGGCCGTCACGACTATTCTTCATGGTCGTTCTCCTGACTAACCCAACGACTATCTGAGCGCGTCCCCGGACCCGGCGCTCCGAAACGCGTAGGTCCCAAACGACAGACCCGGCAGCCTGTCGGTCGCGCGTTGCTCAAGCTCCAGGCGCGTCGTCAACTCCTCGATGACGCGGGTATGCGCTGCTGGTTCCGCCTCAGTGGCGGCCCGCCCAATCAGCTGCTCGAGCACGGGTTGTCGCCATCGCGCGGCAACGACGTAGAGCCGTTCGGTGCCGGCCTCGGGCGCCACGCGCAGGAACCCGTATCCGTCCGGAACGCGGTACTTCCCGGGTGGGACCGGATTCGCATTCGGCACATACATGCGATTGGGACACAGCACCGTCACCTTTCCAGTGCTCGATATCTGAAGCACATAGAGGTAGGCCAGGGCCGAAGTCCTCAACGTCAAGTAGTACGCGTCGCCTGGTTTCAGCACAACCTCGGATGACTCGCCACCACGAACGACGGGCCACTTCTGTTCGCGCAGATAGAAGAAGTCGAAGCCAAGCTGCAGATCCTGCCTGAGCTCCCGGCTGATCTGCAGCAGCGCCGGATCCGAGGGGCTCAGGGCGAGCCCCTGATCCAGCAGCGAGTACGCCTCGTCGTACCTCCCGGTCTCACGCGCATCCAGCACCCGCTCGGCCGGCGACGCCTCGCTCTCGGCCGGCACATCCTGGGACACGGCCTCTGGCTGCGCAGCCTGGTTGGACGCCGTGTGCTGCCCCGGCACTGGCGGCAATGTCGTCCGGGAAGACCTCCGGCTGGACGATTCGCCGGCCCACCGCCCAGTCTCCGGCGAGCCGGTGTCAGCCGGCCGTTTCTGCAGAAGATAGTACGCGCCTGAACAGACTGCCACCAGCGCGACAAGGAGGAGGCCGCTCTTCTTCCAGCGTTCGATCTGGCGCTGGTGTAGAAACGCCCAGATCTTGAACCGCCCCGCGATGCTGGCCATCTCAGCCCCGCATTCTGCGACTCTGTGCCGCGAGCCACCTGCGTGGTGCGCCCGCCAGACTCACGCGGACGCCGACAGGCGTCCTTCCCCGCTAGTACGTGCGCGGGAACAGCCGGTTGAGTTCAACTGTGGTCTCGGCCTTCTGGTGAAAACTCTCAGCAGAAATCGACGCCCCTGCGTTGGTCAACAATTCCTGCCAGTTCTGAACTGTCTTGCGCCAATCCTGCCACCCGGTTGCATCGACAAAGTAGCAGTTCACCGTTGTCCCCACCGGGAACGACAGACCACTGGCATCTGCTGCTGTCGGCATCCGTGGCGTCTGCCGCATGTCTGAGAACGCCACAATGACCGGATCGACGTGAGGATATCGATTCACGAAGTACGCCGCATGCCGTATCGCCCCGAGCACATCGGTCAAAGGTCGTTTCGGCGTCCGCCGCTTCAGGGCTCCGATCTCCTGTGCGAGCCGGCGGGCGTCGATACGCGATTTCAGGGGAGATGGATCGAGGAACCGCACGTCGATCCGCACATCGTCGGGCTGGAATCCCTCGTCATCGATCCCGATGACGACCATCCCGCCGCCGGGGCCCAGGCGATTGGCCACCAGGCCTACCGCCCGCAGCATCGCGTCCCAGTCCTTCGCGAAGGACTCGGTCTCGTCAATGAGCACGGCGACAAACCGCGGCCGCTCGGCCGAACCGGTGTTGCCGACCAGGCCACACCCGCCTACGATCACGATGGCTGCGCCGAGCGCAACGAACGAGAAAAGCACACCCTGCCTGCCTGCGATGCGACGACGCGGATAGCAGTTCATCACGACATGCCCCGGTTCCTCGACTCACTCAGCCGACGTCCAGCCGACGAGGTCTTTCAAGAAGTAGAGCCAAGCCGGCTTTCGCTCAATCGCACGACAGTGCTTGTCTACACGCTTCTTCAGATCGCCGAGTTCGATCTGGTGCCTTTTTGCGACGTCGACGACGGCACCGATTCCCCCGACCTGGTGCTCCCACTCCATCAGACGGCCCGCCGGTGGCGGTGGTGACGTCGCGGCGGCGTTCTTCGCCGGCGCAGCCACTTCCCCCTTCGCCTGCTCGTACTCAGACGCCACTGAACGGGCCGACGCCAACGCATCAGACACGTCCTTGGAGACAATGCTGTGGCACAGGTCAAACACCATCGACGCTACTCTTCGCTCCGGCGAGCCCGGCGTCAGCGACTCTGATGCGGTCTTGATCTCTCCGATCTTCGACTCGAGACCCGGCAGCGTGGTTGTCACCTTTGCTTCGCCCGCCCAGACCCCGAGAATCTCACGCTGTTTCGTCCCGAGGAGCGTCTGCGCCGAAGTCAACGCCTTCAACTGGGCATTGCCGCGTGCGACATGGGCCTCGATCTCACCGCGCCGCTGCTCGTGGTCCCTGTACAGCCTCGGCCGGTCCTTCATGCTCTTGAGGTCGTTCATCAGGAGTTGAACCCGTCCCACGACCTGTTGTGCCTGGCTGTGCATCACGTCCAGTTGTGCGGCAATCGCGGCGGAGAGGTCGTAGAGCTTCGTGAGATCGTCGGACCTGGAGTTGTCCCGGAACTTCTTGCTCCTTTCATCCCACTCGCTCTCAATCTTGGCCCGATCAACTGTAAGGTCATGGAGACGCGACTCGAACTCGGCTACCGGCGGGATTGTCTCGAGATTGCGCCTGATGCTGTCCGCGGCACGCTGACGTTCGCGCGCCCCATTCGAGCTGTTCCGCAGCGCGGCAGTCTGTCCCTGCAGCGCGTTCGCCTCGATACGCAGATCGACAACCCACCGCGGCACCTCCACGGGAACGCCGTCGTGGAAACCGAAGTACAGGAAGCAGAGCGCAGTCCAGACCAACATCGCGAGGCCGCCCACACAACGCATGGAGTAGCCGATGGCCGGCAGCAGGAATTTTGGAAATGCGACATACCCGGCCGCCGTATGCGAGATGGGCACAACAAACCCCACCGCCGCAGCGAGCCAAGGCCCGGAACTTGCCATCACCTGGTCCACCATGGTGCCAGCAATCGGTTCGGCGCCTTCGACAATCAACTTCGTGCGGTACCACGCGAGACCCGCCTCAGTGAAGATCGTGCCGACTAGGAGGAAGAAGAACAGAACCTTGAGACTTCGAGACTGACTCTCCCCGTAGACGAGGCCGAACAGTGTCTGGGACGCAGAGAACAGCGCGCCGGCGACCAGCGCAAATGCGCTGTAGCTGCCGAATATCCCGAGGTCAATCCGCCCTCCTCCAGGAAAGAAGAGCTCCATAACTTGCGCCAGGAGCAGGAGGTTCATGAGGACGATGGCTGGCCAGAACACCGCGGCGACAAAGCCAGACGCCGAGATGTCCGGGACCTTGAAGCAAGCCAAGGCTTTCGCTAGCCACTGCCGCTGGAGCCTATGCACGGCCTGGCAGAATGTCGCGCTGGGAAGATACACTCTGAAGCCCCACCATGCGAAGTGGACCGCCACAAGCAGCATGAGCAGCACGACAATCAGCGCCGACAGCCCCAACGAGTCCACCATCTCAGCCTCCGTGCACGACCATCAGTACCATCGAGGTCGACAGTGCCCTGCGACGCGACACCGCCGGTGCGGGCGTTCGGCCCTAAGATGCGGCTTGCCGAGCATTGTTGCCTGAGTCGCTGACACCGAGCCGCACAAGCGCGCAAACGGCGAACAATGACCGACGTGAGTCAGGCGCGCGTCCGGAGCCGGGCCTTGGGTCGTGAGTCGAGGCGGCTTTGCAGTGCGTCAACAACAGCCCGCCGCTCGGGATGCACCCGGCCCGCGTCCGGTCGCCAAGTCACCGTGACCAACCGCTCCCAGGGTTGGGGGCGAGGCGCGCGGCGGAAGCCTCACACAGGCGACTCGGCAAACCGTGCGATGCCAGCGGCGTCTCGAATCCGGGAGACGAAGTCGCACAATACTACTCCAACTCCGGCGCCTCTGAGCGGCCGATGACTGCGTTCTGGCCAGATTCCGATGTCCCCCTCACCTTCGAGGCGGTTCGGGCGTCCAGCTACTGCGGATGGCTTCTGAGAACGAGCAAATCGCGGCTCCATTGGGCCCCTGCGGCGCGAACTGACTCTCCAAGCATTGCCAGCAATCTGGCGGCCAATTCACGCGACGCCGATGTCGACGACAACGGGCTTCCCGACACCGGGTCCAATAGGCGCGTAGGATGGCCGCCTGCCAGGCGGTCCAGATCGAGCGGCAGAGTGGTCGCAACGAGTGCGAAGGTCTCCTCGCCAGCAGGTGGGAAGAACTGGAGTTCGAAATCGTTCTTCCGCATCGCCTCGCTCGGCACCTCCACCCGCGTTCCGGCTTTGACGAAGTTCTCCTGGCTGTATCGATTCGGAAACACAAGATGAGCGTTCGCCATCGAATCCACGTTGAACAAGAGTACGTAGCAATCTTGTTGAGCAGTGATCTCGAGCACGAGCCGTTCGCCGACGCGAAAGTCGCGACGTTCCCCGACGGTTGACAGCCCGGCCTTGAAGGCCGGCTCAAGCGTCCAAAGGACGGCGAGCTGTTTGGCGATGAACGCGTACTCGAGATGGGGAGCCGCCAGTTCCACTGCCTCCCGAATCGAACCGGCCTGACGCAGGAGCACAGCGTCGCCGGCGGAGTTGACCAGACGAAGCTCGCAGGCACCGGCGGCGCTGACCCGGCCCCTGACGAGGCGGTCGAAGAACGCCCCGTCGGTAACCTCAACGTATGGAATCGACGCGAATCGCTCGCGCAGTCGTTTCACGACCGCGGGCGTCGCCCCCGCCATTTCGTCCACTCGCAGGAGCAGTTTTTCGCCTCCCCCCGGCCGGGACGACTGGGGCGCCGCCCCGGTTGCCAGGAGACTGGGGACAGCCCCTTGGCCCCCAGATGACGGCCGCAGCGGGCCGGTCCCACCATCCGCTGGCGCCGGGGAGGCGCCCGCGGGTCTGGCGACGGGCGGAGATGGAAGTGCGCTTGGCGGCTGCGCGGCGGGCACTGCGGTCGTCGGACGAGAGGCTGCGACCGCCTTGCCAAAAGCCAACGCGTCCAGCATGCCAGCCCGTTCTGGCTGGAGTTCCGGTTCCTGCACGAGTCGATAGCGGTCGCGGACCACATGCGACACGAAGATCAGAAGTTCACCGTAGGTCGGCACCGGCAAACGGTTCATCCGCTCGATCAGCGCGCTTGTGAACGCACCATGAAATGACCCGCCGGGAGCCCGGATCTCAATGGAAACCTGGTTGGCCCGGCAAGACGTGAACACCAGCTCGGTGCCGGTCAGCTCCCACGCCGTCCCCACGGTTTTCGCCTGGGGCCCACCGCCTCGCGTACGCTGAAGATTGTCGAGCCAGACGAACTTGGCCAGTTCAGTGGCAGGGGTCGGCTCGAGTTGGCTGACCACCTGCCCGCCGATGCTGCGCGTAATCGTGCCCGAATGGCACGCATCCACGACAACCACCACCTCGCGCCCGGGCAATTGCGCAAACAGTGCACCCAGTTCGTCGTCGAGAATCAGCCGCGCCTGGGCGATGCTCGATGCCGTGGGTACCATGTCGTACGGGCACAGGGCTTCGTCTTGACCGTCATCCTCATCCCCGTTCTCATCAGGCACCGACGTTCCGTGGCCTGAGAAGAAGAACACGACCACATCACCGGCTCTTGTCTCGCGCACCAGCCATTCGCGAAAAGCCGACAGGATGCCGTCTTTCGTGGCGGCCTCGTTGATCAGCGTCCGGACGTCGTCCTGCGCGAAACCAAAGTTCCGCTGGAGTGCGTCAGCGAACCCCCGAGCGTCGTTGACCGCGCCCTTGAGAGGTCGCATCTCCCGTCCGAGCCGCGCAGAGTTGACGGGCAGGTTGCGATAGGCGTCGATGCCGACCACAAGCGCGCGCTTGGCCGCATCCACCTCACCGGTGAGGCCCGGGAGCAGCAGGACAGCAATCGACAACAGCGCCCGACAGAGCCCTTTCATCCGGACCTCCCACAACGCACGCGGGCGAGATCCCGCATCGCGTCCCAACCACGCTCGCGGAATGCTACCGGGCGACGCCTGCACCGGAATGGCGCAGCACTACGACGACGTTGCCAGCGCCGTCCCTGTAGCCCGATGCGGGCCTCGTCACCTCACCGAGTTGCGTGACCAGTTTGAGCAGCGCGGCGACCTCGCTCTCGGGAACCGCACAGGTCACCTCCAACCCGTCTCCGACTGGTCGGCGCCTCACCAGCCGACCACCGCGAGAGGACACGATCTTGGAGAACGCGTCGAAGGCCGCGCGCTGGTCAGGCACCACGATATCCACCGGAGTTGGCGCTGGCGAAGCTCCAACCGATACCTGAACATCGCGCACGCCAGGTTCATCAACAGGCACGTCAAGGACGGACCGGCGAACCACCACGATGGCCAATACGATCAGCGCCACGCCGGCGACCCGGAGTGGAATCGTCCAGCGCCAGGGACCACCGAGCGCGGCGACGATTCGCTGCCGGACACCCGCACGCCTGGACGGGTCGTGGGCAAGGACCGCGCTTCGAATCCGAGCGGTCAGATCTCTCGACGGCAGTGGGGGTTCCCACTGGTCGAGGAAGTGAACGGCAGTGCGGACCTGCTCCAGCACCTCGCGACACTCCGCGCAGGACTTGGTGTGCGCCTCGATACTCACCTGCGCATCCGCGTCGAGTCGACCAAAGGCCCATGCATGCAGGTCCGGGCGGATCCGGCGGCACGTCTGGTTCATAGCAAGCTCCTGTACGCCTGGAGCTCGTGTCTCAGACGCTCGACCGCGTCGAACACGCGCTTGCGGGCGGTCGCTGGGCGAATCCCGAGAGTGTCGCAGATGCTCGCGTAGGGCAACTGCTCAAAGTGGAACAACCACAAGGCTTCGCGCTGGATCGGGGAGAGGGTGCCCATCGCGCGCTGGAGGGCTTCGCGGATCTCGCGGCGACGCAAGGCCTCGGTCGGCGCCGGGCCGCCATCGGCGAGTGGAGCCGGGCCGTCGTCGTCCGGGAGCGGTGAGAGACGTCCAGCCCTCCGATGTTCGGCCAGACAGACGTTGGTCGCGATGCGATAGAGCCACGGTCGGAAGCGCGTATCGTCCTCCAACTGATCGAGATACTCGAGCGCTTTCAGCAGCGTCGCCTGCACGGCGTCCTCGGCATCCTGTCGTGTTCGCAGATTCCAGTAGCAGAAGCCATAGAGCGGTCCTTGGTAGTGCCGCGCAAGCTCGGCGAACGACTCTCGATCACCCTGCTTCGCCGCGCGGACGAGGGCGGCCTCCTGTGGATGGGCACCCATTCCCAGTCCTCCCTTATGACTCGGCAGCCGCGCCAATGTTACCTGCGACTCCGGATCGCGACGATACAACGTCGACCGGCCTGGCCACATGGCGGCTGCCAGCCAGCCCGACGTCTTCACAAGGTGTCCGTTCGATCGACACGTGGAAAACCATTCTAGCGCCGAGCGCGATCGAAGTGGTTCCGAATCGGCGCCACGTCCGCCTGACGAGGTCCGTGGCCGTGTCGCCGCACCCAGCGGCCGCCCACGCAGGTCTGTGCAGCTTTGGCCGGAGGGTCGTGTGCCGCCTCGCCTCGTGTTGTGCCTCCCCTCGATGACATTCCCTGTCGCCAGGACTATACTCGCGGCCACACCTTCGATCGGACGCCGAGGACGGCACACATATGAACTCCAGACTGTCCGGTTTCCTCGTCACGCTCGCCGTCGCGTTGTCACCCGCCTGCGGCGGACCGCGCGACGCAGGCGGCCCTCCCGGGTCGCTGCCCACCAAGGCGGTCTCCCTGCGAGCGTTGCAGGCTGCGCTATCCACCTGTGCCGCCGACGCGACCTGCCGGCCCGCGATGTTCCAGCTGGCCGGGCTCACCGTGCTGCGCGGCATTGTCGCAGGCGCAACCTCCGACGATTGGATCCTCCTTGGCGACGAGGCACCCGGCGCACCGCCGCTTCTGACGGAAGACCTGGTTGTGGCTCTCCGCAATGCCTGGCTGCGATACGCGGTCCGCGAGGGCAACGCCCTGCTCTACTCCAACCCTGGTTGCTCGATCGACCCATCGCCGGAGGTCGTCAGTCAGCTGGGGAAGGTGGCCCGGCAAATCCAATCTGAACTCGGCCGCGGGGCTGGTACGGAACGATTCGATTCGTGGCACGCGGCGTGCCGCACAGCACAGCAGGTGCGTGTTCTCGGCCTCCCCTTCGATACCCACTTCGCCAAAGTGATGGTCGATGCCGACTACTACATGAAACGGCTGACGGATGGTTCAGCCTCGACCGGCATCGACGGCTTCGTCAGCCTGGCTGATCGAACGCTGGAGCGGGTCAAGGACGATGTCGTGCGAAAACGCGGAGCAGCGGAACAGACATCGTGGTTCAACAGGTTCGAGTTCGTTCCTGGTGAGACTCAGTACTCTCAAGACGAGGGCATCGTGCTCATCGACAGCTGCCCGGTGTCGCTTGTCACCGAGGGACAGTATCTCAGCAGGCACGGAACAATCGCGGGAACCGGCACCGCCGAACCACTTGCGCTGGCATTTGCCGGCGAGTTCACGGCCCGGTACGGAGAGATCGCAAAGGAGAAGGCCGTCTATCAGGAGCTCGAGGGCCTGTTCCGTGCGGTTGCCATTGCCAAGCTCCTCAAGCTCAAGGAGGCGGGTGGTCTCGACTATTTCCTCGACTCGTTCAGGGTCCGGCGAACTGAAGTCCCCGTGACGCTTGTCGGCGTCTCGGCCGTCAAGGAATTCCGACATCGGCGAGAGCTGGCGAATGGGTATGAGGATGTGCAGCTGTGCCTGCCCAGCTGCGGCGGCGTGGGCATCGACATCGACGTTGCGGACACGCAGCTCAAGCCGTCGCCGCTCCGTCAGGTGCGCGACGCCGTGCTGAAGGCGAGGCCGTCGACAAAGGTAATCGCGTGGGAGTTCTCAGCACGACGGAAGTAGTCGACTTGCTTCAACAGATCGCGCAGACAGCACCGAGACGCCCTGACTTGAGCGGACTGATTGACTGGTCAGGAGATCTGTCACAGCACGCACCGGCACTTCAGGCTCCCCAGGGCGGCGGTCCGCCCTGGGAGCCTCTCAATCCTTACTACCGTACGACCCAACTGGACTCTCCGGGGTGCATACACGTCATGCCGGGCATCTTGTCCAGGTACCCCCCTTGCTGGGTCGTCCTCACGCAGACCAATCCGGCCTCGCATCTCCCCGGCCCGGTGACCGTCTTATCTAGACAGGGCTGACAGTAGCCCCCCGTCTCGACGCCGCAACCAGGCACCAGCACCAGTGCAACCGCCGTTCCAAGAGCCAGCAGGAACCCAGACCACAGACGCATAGTTCCACCTCCCTGATCACACGATAGGCGAAGCCACGTCGCATTGACGGGACGCGCCTCGCCAGGTCAATAGAAGGTCTCTGTTGGTTCAATACCTTGCTAGGTCCGTAACTGAACCGACCGCAGGGCCTCGATGCGTCTCAGGAACTGCGGCGCTGTGCAGGCAAACACGCCGTGAAGATCTCCTGCGCTGTGCCGCGGACGGCGGGGAACGTGAGGGTTCCGCGTCGTCGATGCCGCTCGGCTTGCAGCAAGTTGAACGTGATCGCGGTGAGCACCACATGGTCATTCGCGGCCAACACGGACTCGCTGCTCCCCGTCCACAGTCACGTCAAACCGCGTACCGGCGCACAAGGCGAACTCCTGGCCGATCCCCCACGCGAGGCTCGGGAACTTACCGACTTCTCCCGCCAACATGGCGATACCGCGCACGGGGATCCGGTCACCGCCGACCGCGGAGACAAACTCGAACTCGACCCGGGCCTTCGCCGACCTGGACCCGGCCGAATCCTGGGTTCCCTTCACTCTGGCCACGCCCAGCGCACCTCGTCGGATGACGATGTCCGGACCGACCGGCACATCCGACGCGACTTCAAACAGGACTTTCTGATTGACCCTCAGGTCGGTCGAGAAGACAAAGCGACGGAGAACGAGAGTGACGGCGGCTTCAGCAGGCACTCGGACCTCCCGCTGCTGGCCAGTTCCTGCATTCGACGCCGCGCCGTCCGCGCGGACGGACGGATCTTCCATACCTACGAGCGTGATCAGCAGGCAACCAGCCTCATCCAGAACCGCCGCGGACCAACTCTGCGTGGGTTCTCCCTTCTTCCCTCCCCGACGGCGTGTCTCAACGCGCACGAGAGTGCCGGCCTTGCCGTCCTGCTTACTGGCCTCGACATAGCCAAACAGTGCCTCGTCCCCTGGCGGCAGGCCGAGGATCTTCACGCGCGGAGCCACCCGCTCGCCTCGCACAACTGCTGCTGTACTCCCGAACAGCAGTACGCCGACCGCTTGCATGGCGTCTTCGAGTACCTCACGGGTTCGTTGAGGCGACGCATCGAAGAACCTGCTCTCGACGAACTGCCCTCCGGGATGAGCGACCCGGGCGGAACAACCTTCACTCTCGCCGGGTTGCGCCGATCCCAGTGTCATTGCGACAACGGCCAGCATGGTGGTTACTGTCACTTCACGATCCTGATCGTATGTGTTCCTGACGTCTCAACATCATAGGTGGTGCCAGCCCGCACTATCGTCTCGCGCCCCTTGGTCAGGAACCCCGCCAGAAGACTGGCGCCTGGCGCCAGGGCGCCGCCGGTGCTGCCAAGGACGGCGCTGAACTGCTGAGGCGTTATCGACTGTTGGTCGCGATTGCGTTGCCGTTCGACAGTTCCGGTGACGGCCACCGACTGGCCGTCCATAGCCGTGACGTGTTCAATGACGAACGTCAAGACCGCACTTCGGCCGAAACTCCCGGCAGCCCGGGCGTCAGTGAATCGCCCAAGGCCCAAGGCGCCCTTGCGTATCAGCGGGACACCGTCGACGACGACGTCAGCCGCCACTTCAAAGACGATCTGTGTTTCCTTGTCCACAAAGTGAGGGGTCTTGTACATCTATTCGCCGACCCAACGCCTCTCTGATAGCAAGATCATGTTCAGGGATACCCCCCCTGTCGCGCGTACGAATTTGTCAAGCCCCGGTTCGCAGACTTCAGTCTCAGCACAACGAGCTTCCTCACGGTCAGACGGCGGGTTGTCGGAAAGCAGTTACAGGCCGACTCAGTGTCCGCGGCGAACCGGCCCACGGGCCAGCGCGGTCAGCCTTTCTTTGCGAGTGGCGTTGGGCTGAGCGGTGCAAAGCCGGTTTCAGCGACCTGCTTGGCGTCAGCCAACGCGACGGCCAAGTCCAAGCCGCGCCGCCGGGCGCCCGTTTCACAGAGGTAGAACGGATTGGCAACACCATTGTCAACCAGCAGAATGCCCGCTCCCGAACGCTTGACCATTTGCTGCAACACCATCTCCCGCTCGAGCAGGGTTCTGCAGTCTTTGCGGAAGTCGACCACGGCTTGACTGATATGCAGGTAGGCGGTGCTCCCGATGATCAGGGCTGCGCGGTCGTTACACGGGCATTCATTGTCCGAGCAGAGGATCCGCTGCGGGTTCTTTTCGCCCGTTTCGAAAGTCCTATCGGTATCACAGGCCTGTCGCGCCAGCATCGCTTGCACCACGGTGTTAACGATCGCGTCCGGATCAGTAGGCCGATCGAGAGTCTTCTTGTATCCGATGCCCTTTAGGGCCTCGATCAGGTTCTGCTCAGGACTGGCGCTTGGCTTGGCTTCGGGAGTTGCAGCAGTTGCACGCCGAGGCGCGGCTTGCGATCCGCGACCGAGTATTCGACTCCAGATGCTCATGTGTTTTGCCCTTTCACAACGGCAGAAGAACGGGCGGTGGTAGACCAGAAACGCACCGGGATCGTTCTCCGGACTCGGCTGCGCCATTGACGCGCTGTGCCGCCTGTCGAACCGTTGGGATCTGACGCAATTGCCTCTTCAAAGGCTCTCCTGGCGTTTTCCGAGTTCCCACTTCTAGATTCGGAAGCGCCCAGATTGAAGTAGATTGTCGCCGTGTTGTCGCCATTCTTGATGCACTGCGTGAATGTCGCGATGGCATCCGAATACATTGCCTTTCTCTTGTAGGCAATACCCAGCTCGTTGATCGGCATCTTGGACCGTATTCTGTAAGCGTCCGGCTGAACACATCCCGCGCCGCGGATGACAGTCGGGCCGGAATTCTGGGGCGGCGTCCGGCACAAGCGAAGAGTCGCCATCCAGTCAGAACTCCGTTGCCCGCCCCTTCCCTTCCCGGATCAGGCCCAGGAAGACCAACCCTGAGATGTCGGGGGTTCGGGGCTGCGACGGCGCAGCCCCCCAAGAAGGGAACTTCGGACATATCTACTTGATCACGATGCCTGCCGAGTAGCGGTATGTGTTCGCCCAGTCGGATACACCGAGTAGGGTAAATTGGGTTTGGATAAGGTCGAACTGAACCAGGCGAATGGAGATTCGGTGATTGAGGCTGAGGTCCATCCCTCCGCCCAAGGCAATGGAAAACCCCGTGGTCCCTACGTTGACGCCCATTCCTGAGACGCTGGTGCCGACGCCGATGCGCTCTCCGCCAAAGAGCGCCTCCCCGAATACGCGCACCTTGTCCGATCTGTAGTTGAAACGAGGGCCTGCGAAAAACGTGTAGTCCTTCAGGCTCAGGTCGACGCCAAGTTCCGACACGGTCTTGAAGCCAATGCCGAATTCGCCCACGATGCCAAGATTGTTCGTGATCCTCCCCTCGAAGCCGGTGAGGAATCCGTGCATGTCCAGGTCGGACGAATGCAGGAATGCGTAGCCGCCGTAGAACTCCGCTTTGGGTGCTCCCTGAGCCCATGCGGTGCCAACAGAGAACATCCCCAACACGATCGCCAATAGAAGCCGTTTCTTCATCACATCCTCCAGAGTGTTTGACGCCCGGAAACAGTGGCCGCGGGCCGGGGCGCGCGACTTCCGCGGAGTGAACATAACGTCGGTTAGCGTCCTCACTGAATTGCCCTCCATCCGAGCGATCGAACGAACCGTTCCACGTCCGATGTCCGGTAACGAGGCTGAACGGTCACGCGCGGTTGCTACCCCTGACGGGGCTGGAGGCCGCCGTACCTTCCACGCCAGCGCCAACGTCCCGACCTGCGCCGGCTGAAACTGGTTGTAAGATGCGGATTCACTCAGGACGTTACCTACGCCGCAGTCCACGCGGCCATGCGCAATCCTCTGCGTGGAAGTCTGAATCCGGCCGGCCGGCAGGTGGAACAAGAAGACAAGGATCGTCGCGCTGCCGGGCGGCGCTTTGACAATCGCGCCCGAAGGCCGCGGCGTTTCGGAAGAGGTGGGAACCGGCGGCGCGACGCCATAGCCGCGAGTTTCGAGGTGACGGCCGTGCTGGCGAACGCCGGCTGCAGGGACGTGGCCGCCTTACCTGCCGCGCTGCACGAGGCGCCGTCGGCTTACACCCTGGGGATTGCCCCGACGACGAGCGTCTTGCGCGGCACCCCGCAGCTCACCCCGCCGACGCGCCCGCCACAGGCGCACGCCCAGCGCCGCCATACGCCGGCACCAACATGAGCCGAGACGCCGGTAGAACGGCCAGTCCAAGTGCACTTGCGAGCTTCATGAAACCCAACGCCGCGAGAAATGCCAGGGACAATCGGGGCGATTCTGCGAGAGCAGGCTCTCCAGCGCACTGCATGGTCACGCACGGCGGGGGGCGGGACTGCGGTGCGATGTGCGGTGGCGAAGGAGCATCGAGTGCCCCTATGCCGGGGACAGCATACTCCTCCGAGCCAGTCCGCGGGCACCGCTAGAACCTGCCGACTACACCGACCGAAACACGGAAGAAAACTGTGTTGTCGTAGACGTACATGCTGCTCCGCTGGTTGGAGAGCAAGTCCGCTTGGACCACATGGTCATTCGCGGCCAACACGGACTCGCTGCTCCCCGTCCACAGTCACGTCAAACCGCGTACCGGCGCACAAGGCGAACTCCTGGCCGATCCCCCACGCGAGGCTCAGGAACTTGCCGACTTTTCCCGCCAACCTGGCGATACCGCGCACGGGGATCCGGTCACCGCTGATCGCCGAGACGAACTCGAACTCGACCCGGGCCTTCGCTGCCCTGGCCCCGTCTGGATCCTGGGTTGCCTTCACTCTGGCCACGCCCACCGCACCGCGTCGGATAACGATGTCTGAACCGACCGACACATCCGACGCGACTTCAAACAGGACTTTCTGATTGACCCTCAGGTCGCTCGAGAAGACAAAGCGACGGAGAACGAGAGTGACGGCGGTTTCAGCAGGCACTCGGACCTCCCGCTGCTGGCCAGTTCCTGCATCCGAGGCCGCGCCACCCGCGCGGGCAGACGGATCTCTCGTGGCTACCAGGGTGCTCAGAAGGCAGGCAGCCTCATCCAGAACCGCCGCGGACCAACTCTGCGTAGGTTCTCCCTTCTTCCCTCCCCGACGGCGTGTCTCAACGCGCACGAGAGTGCCGGCCTTGCCGTCCTGCTTGCCGGCCTCGACATAGCCGAACAGTGCCTCGTCCCCCGGAGGCAAGTTGAGAACGCGGACCCTCGGGGCCAACCGCTCGCCTCGAACAACCACGGCTGTGCTCTCAAACAGGAGCACGCCGATCGCTTGCATGGCGTCTTCGAGCGCCTCACGGGTTCGTTGAGGCGACGCATCGAAGAACCTGCTCTCGACGAACTGCCCTCCGGGATGAGCGCCCTGAGCGGAACAACCTCCACTCTGGCCGGGCTGCGCCGATCCCAGCGTCATTGCGACAACGGCCAGCATGGTGGTTACTGTCACTTCACGACCCTGATCATATATGTTCCTGAAGTCTCAACATCATAGGTGGTGCCAGCCCGAAGGATCGCCTCGGACCCCTTGGTCAGGAAGCCAAAAAGTAAAGGCAGGAGGCCAACCTGGCCACCAGTCCCCGAGGCCAGGTCGCGCTGGCGTTGCCTTTCCACAGCTCCGGTGACCGCCACCGACTGACCGTCCACAGCCGTGACCTGGTCAATGACGAACTCCAGACTTGCACTTCGGCCGAACCCACCCTTGGCCTTGACGTCGGTGAATCTCCCAATGCCCAAGGCGCCCTTGCGAACTAACCGGACCTCGTCGACGCTGACGTCAGCCGCAACCTCAAAGACGATCTGTGTCTCCTTGCCCTTCTTGACGACATCCTTGGAAGACAGGGGGTCTCGGAGGATGACCTGGAGCGGCGTGCCTTCCGGCAATGAGGCTGTTCGGTCTTCGATCGGATCGGCCGTGTTGACGAGCCCTCGCGGGTTCGCGAGCGGATCCGACTGGCTCAGGAGTCCAGACAGACATCCGATTTCCTCCATGAACTGCGTGGCGCCGTTCCGGCTCACGCCGACGCCGCCTACCTTAATCTTCGAGAATGCAATCGAGACGCTCGTGCCGGCGATGCCGTCGCGGCTCTCAGGGCGTAGCTCGATCGCATAACTTCCTACCACCGTGCCAGCCGCTAGCCCCTTGACGCCGGCCTTCCTGTTGGCGTCCATCCACCCTGCCCAGTCCCCTCGTCCGATCACGACCTTCAACACGAGGCCGTCGTCTTTGTCGAGGTGCGCGGCAACAGCCGGCAGCGCCCTGATGGCGCAGGCCTTGACGTGCTCCGGCGGCGCCGGCAGGAATCGCTCCTCCTTCTCTTTGTCGGTCTTGGCTACGGCGACGATTGCCCGGCCGCACGGAGCCGTCTGTGCCAGGAGTGGCGTCGCGCTGAAGAATCCCAGGGCCACGAGGCTCACGACACGCATTGACATATGCCTTCTCCTTGGAACGTCACACTTGCGACGGCCGTCACGAGCAAGGGGGCACGCTGATCATCATCCGACGACAGGTTGGACTAGCGGGGTGCGCCTCGCCCGGTCAACACAAGAACGATTGGCGTCCTCACTGAATCGCCCTCCATCCGAGCGATCGAGAGAGCCGTTCCACGTCCGACGTCTGGTAACGAGGCAGAACGGTCACGCGCGGTTGACACCCCTAATGAGGCTGAAGGCTACCGTGCCTCCAACGTTGGCGTCAACGTCCCGACTTGCGCCGGCTGAAACTAGTCGTAAGATGCGGATTGACTCAGGGTGTTACCTACTCTGCGGTCCACGCGGCCATGTGCAATCCTCTCCTGCGTGGATGTCTGAATCCGGCCGGCCGGCGTGTGGGATAGGAAGGCAAGGGTCGTCGCGGTGCCGGGCGGCGCTTTGATGGTGGCTGCCCCGTGGCGGCCGACCTGACGCAGTTCGAGAGCATCTCTGGCCCCACGACGCCGCAGGACAGGCGATGCTACCTACCTCGCCATCTAGGATGCGGAATCGTCCCGACCCTGCCTTGACGCCCGCGTGACCTCTACGGTATAAACCTGTTGCCCCTTGGCCGCCGATCGACAATCACCGCGCAGGTAGTCTACGCTCGCGGCGGTCGGTTGATCCTCAGACGCGAACGCAGCAGGGACTCACGCTGACCGCACCACCGATGCCGCCGCCCTCTGCTGAGGATCGCAGTGATGCGGGTGCAGGTGTTCGCTCTGCGGCCCACCATCGCAGTCGAGCTGACAGGACCAACAGCCCGTTGATGGGCCTGTTCGTGCTGGCGGTTTTCGCGTGGCTCGTCTTGAGCTTCGATCCGCGGCTGCTGGCATTGCTCTCCGCGACTCCACACCTTGGCGGCAAGCTCGCCATCGCGGCCTTCGTCGCCTGCCTCAACTTCTTCTGGCTCATCGCGACGTATCATGCGGCCCTGGCGCTGTTCACGCTCATCAGCTCCATCCGCCGTCCGCTCAGCCTGCCCTGGTCCGGAGATGGACCCTCTGTGGCCGTTCTTTACACTACGATGAACGACTTCCAGGAGCGAGCAGCAGAATCCTGCGTGAACCAGGACTACTCGCCCTGCCACGTCTACATCCTCGACGATAGCCAGGTCCCTGACGCGTGCGCGCAAGTGGATGATTTCGCCAGTCGGCACCCGGGCCGGGTGACAGTCGTGCGCCGATCTGACAGGCGCGGCTACAAGGCGGGCAGCCTGAATCATGCGCTGAGCACGGTCGCCATCGAGGCTCCCTACTTCGCGGTTGCTGACGCCGACAGCGTCCTGCCTCCCGACTTCATCCGGCGTCTGCTGCCCTATTTCAAGGGCGACCCCCGTGTCGGCTGGGTTCAGTCGAGCCATCGTCCTCACCCCCAACAAAAGACGGCGTTCGCGCGCGACCTCGGGCTGGGCATCATCCCGCTCTGGACGGTGTACTACGGCCCGAAGAACCGCTTCGGTTTCGTGATGTTCCTCGGGCATGGCGGGGTCATCAGCCGAGAAGTATGGCAGAGGGCGGGCGGATTCCCCGAAGTTGTCTCGGAGGACCTTTGCCTCAGCACGAGGGCGGCCCAACTCGGATATCGTGGCATCTACGCGTCGGACGTCATCTGTTTCGAGGACTTCCCAGACGGCTACCGCCAGTTGCGGCGGCAGCAGGAGAAATACGTCAAGGGCGCCTGCCAGTTCTTCCATCGCGAGTGGATTCCGTTTCTGATGAGCCGCCGAGTCGGCTGGCACCAGAAGCTCGACGTATTCCTGTCTTGCGCTTCGCTGTTCTCACCGACAGTCAATCTCGTATTTCTGGCGACCTACTGCGTGTTGATCCCGCTCTTTCTGGGCGAGTGGAAGGTCTTGACGATGCAGGCGGCAGGGTGGAGCTACGCGCTGAACGTGTTGACGCCCGGAGACACCTTGTTGACACTATGGTCCCGGGACTTCTACTGGGCGACGCTGGCCTGTACGCTCGCGCCAGCCATCGGTTCGCTGTCGGTCGCATTCGCCCATCCGAGACGGGGGACCAAGATGTTCCTGCTGTCTGCAGTCCCTTACCTGTCGCTGATGGTCGTCGCAACGGGAGCGACCCTCGCGTACCTCGTGTCGCGGCGCGCCGTGTTTCTGGTCACGGGAGATACGTCGGGGGCGGCGAAAGGCCAGTGGCCTCGCGGTTTCTCGCCGATGTCGGCACTGCGAGAGCGCATTGGCGCCGAAGACCCTGGTACGCAGATCGTGGAGACGGGCACTGGCATCCTGCTGGTTGTCATGTGCGTGGCCACCGCCAACGTGGCGCCGCTCGGCCTTGCTCTGGGCATGGGGCTCGGACCTCTGCTGCTCAGAAGCCGCTGGGATGCTCCAGCGATCAGGCCACTCCTCTACCTCCCGTTTATTCTCGTCTGTGCTGGGCTCGCCCTCGCCGGCCCGGCTGCGCTGGCTGGCCAGGGTGCCTGGATGAACGCGTGGTTCCATTTCTAACGCGACAGGTGCAGGTGGCCGCCCGCCGGGCGAAGCGCCACAACAACGATTTGCATCATGCGGTTGCCTGGGCAGGCACGCGTTGGCAGGCAGCCCCGTCCATTCCCGCGGTCTGTTGGGCGCGTGCCCCCCGCGCACGCGTGGCCGCGGGGCCGACTCGCCTCCGAGGTCTGGCTCCTGTGTCAGCCCGAGGTCGGCGCCGACCCCGAGACCAAGTACTTCCTGGTGCACCTGTCGCCGACCGTTTCGCTGCGCGCCGTTGATGCTTCCGCCATTGCCACCCCAGTTGTACCTTGGGCACCCGCAGCGCAGGCCGCCCACCTTCGAGATACCTTGCTCGTGCTCGCGGGAAACCGCCCCGCTGGCCCGCGTTGTCGGCATCAGGCCGAGGAATCCGCCCACCTTGCGCCGATTCACAAACCGCCGCCATGCGAAGACTTCCATGCCCAACGTTCACGCGCCCGGCTCGCTGATCCCGCGCAACTGCCGCAACCCGCGTGGCACCTCGATGCTCGCCGGATAGACCACCACATTCGTCACGCCCGGCGACGTCAGGTAGGGGTGAATCCAAAACCCGTCTGGCGCCGCTCCGTAACAGCTCTACACCGGGGTCGTGCTGCGCACGCAAACATGGGCCTTCGCGCGCGCCACTCCGCGCTCAACTGGTCCCACGCCTCCGCTGGACTCGTCCGCGCACGCGCCCGAGGCCCCTTGGTACTCCCTGTCTTACATTGCGGGGCACTCTGTTCCAACGCCACACACAGCGTGGCGTGACCTGCGCTTAACACCGTTCGACGGGTCGTCGTCACAGCCGCTGCTGCTTCCAGTACTGTCACAAACCCTCCAGGAGCATACCCGTGCGGGCCTGCCCTCGATCCACGCCATTGCACCGCGCCCTCACAGCATCTGAAGACCCGACCTTCATGCCGATTGTCGCACTCGTAAAGGCCGGGTGTTCAGACGCCACGCAAAACTGAACGTCCCGGCCGGAGAATGTCCGTGCCGAGACGGGCAACCTGGTGATCGAGGACCGCAAGGAGGCCTACCAGGGCTACCCCTACACGTCTGCCAGTCTCAACACCCTCGGCCGGTTCGAGTTCCTCTATGGCCGGGTCGAGGTGCGGGCGAAGCTGCCCACGGGCAACGGCGCGTGGCCGGCCATCTGGATGCTGGGCACCAATCGCACGCAGGTCGGCTGGCCCGCCTGCGGCGAGATCGACATCATGGAGAATGTCGGGTTCGATCCGCTCGCCATTCACGCCAGCGCGCACACAGCCGGCTACAACCACACGATTGGCACCCAGAAGACGGCCATCGTGAGCGTCGCGAACCCGTGGGAGGACTTCCACGTGTACGCGATGGAGTGGTACCCGGACCGGATCGACGTCTTCGTGGACGGGCAGAAGTACTTCACGTTCCGGAACGAGGGCACCGGATCGGGCACGTGGCCATTCGACAAGCCTCAGTACCTGTTGGTCAACCTCGCGATTGGCGGCTCGTGGGGCGGGCAGAAGGGCATTGACGAAGCGCTGTTCCCGAAGCGGTACCTCATCGACTACGTCCGGATCTACCAGCAGCGGTGATGCCGCGCGGGCCCACGGCCCAAGGCCGCGGAACGCGGTGTGCGCATTCCTGTCGGCTCCGCTCCGACCCGACGGCGGCACCGGTGCGACAGCTGACGCCGCCCTCGCCCCTCCAGGAACGACCTCGAAGGTAATCCCGGCCTCGACAAGCGCCTCGGCGTCCTCGCCGCCCCGTTCGAACAGGAACGGGGCGCCATCTGTCAGACGCACGACGGTCTGCCCGGCCCTCGCTTCGTCGATCAAGAGGTGATTGATCCCGGCCTGCGGGCCGGCCGGGTACACCTGATTCTTGCCGAACGCGAAGTGCGGATCCAGCCCGAGTGTCTGCGGACCTCCGCGTGGGACGTGTTTGACTGTCATGGCAACTGTCGACCTGGGATTGGCCGGTCCGCCCTGCAGATACTCAACCAGCGTCTTGACGATCGCGGCAGCCGAGTGCTTTGAGATGAATCCCCGCGAAGCAGATTCGTTCGACCCTTCGAGTACCCGTACCGCGCGGTTGGCCGGGTGACGAAGGAAGAGTACGAGTCGCGCGCCGAGCGCTACGACGGCCAGCTCAAGGACATCGTCGGCGTGGACCCGGCCGGGAAGACGACCGAGGAGAAGATGAAGCTGCACCGCGAGTGGCGCATGGGCCGCTACAACCAGCTCGTGGACGCGGTCTACAAGCGGCGCGGCTGGACGCCGAACGGCGTGCCGAAGGCGAAGTACGACACCACGCAGGTTCCGGACGGCGCCGAGGTGAAGGCCGTCCACCAGATCGCGGGCGGATAGTCCCGACCAGGGGTCCGAAGACACCGGGCTGTTGAGCGCAGGTCGACGGCTCAGAACGAGAACCGTGCCGCGAGTCGGATATTCCGTTCGCCGACGCCGATCGTGTTGGTGATGAAGCCGAACGCGCCCGCGTTCGAGATGTCACCTCCGGGGTTTCCGAAGTTCGGGTGGTTGAAC
>Ga0315286_10000396_pt1 | contig 36000 bp, 27 predicted proteins | sample YL17G10_0_MG_FD_205038 | JGI IMG/M metagenome (GOLD analysis project Ga0315286, IMG submission 205038) | Sediment microbial communities from Yellowstone Lake, YNP, Wyoming, USA - YL17G10_0 | ecosystem: Environmental > Aquatic > Freshwater > Lake > Sediment | place: USA: Wyoming | collected...
GATGGCGTCGCAGGCGGAGGCGATATAATATCCTCCGGAAGCGGCGACGCTCATCACCAGGGCGACCAAGGGCAGCTTTGTCCTGGATTTAAACCTGAGGATTTCGTGGTAGAGGATGTCGCTCGCCGTGACTTCGCCTCCGGGCGTGTCGAGGCGCAGGATGATCCCTTTGATCGAAGGATCTTTGGCCGCCCCTTCCAGCCGATAATATACGCGTGAGAGGATATCGCCCTCGCGGGCGAACGCCCCTTGGGGGGCGAAAGCGCTGATCATCCCGTCGATATCGAGGACAAGGATTTTTTCGGCGGCCGGACTGGGAACCAGGACGACCTCCTGGAGGGTGTCTTTCCCCAAAAAATCGAGATGGATTTGGGGAGAACAAGCCGCGGCCGCGCATCCGGCCAGCAACACGAAAGCGATTTTTTTCATGGCGCCTCCCGAGCACTCTGCGGACATATCATACGCTCTTTTATTTATGATAACCATGGACTCCTTCTCGTTTTTTCCCCTTGAAGATAATCTCCCTCTTGGGGGATGATAGGGGCGATCCGGATCACGTCCGGGCGCGGGCAATGACGATAATCGTCGCGGGAATCGACTTAGCCGGAGCGTTCCGGCGGCCGACAGGCGTCTGCCTGCTTCGGGGGCTGCGGGCATCGACGGCGGTTCTCTTCGAAGACCGTGATATCCTTTCTTTCATCCGCGCTGCCGATCCTGAACTCATCGCCATCGACGCTCCCCTCCATCTGCCGCCCGGACGCCGCTCGATGGAGGATCGGAACGGAGAACATTTCCGAGGCTGCGACCTCGAATTGCGGAAGCTGGGGATCCCCTTTTTTCCCATCACGCTCGGACCGATGAGGTCCCTGACGGCGCGGGGGATCGCGCTGAAGTCGATCCTTGAGAAAGAAGGTCGGCGGGTCGCGGAAATGTATCCCGGTGGAGCCCTGGACGTGTGGAAGATTCCCCGGGCCCACCGCGACTTGAAAAAGCTCCGGATGGGCCTGGCCCGACTCGGCATCAGGGGCTTGCCGAAAGACGCTTCCGGTCATGAGCTCGACGCCGCCGCCGGCGCTCTGGTCGGGCGGCTTTATCTTCAGGGAAAGGCACGGGTCCTCGGCGATTTCCGGACCGGAGCGATTCTCCTGCCTTTCCCGCCGTCCCCGAGGCGAGTCAGATAGACGAGCGATCGTCCCGATTTTTGATCGTTCTGCGGGGGGCGATAACCCGGAGAGCCTTGGGGAGCACCGTGATCTCAACACTGTCCCGCGCGGCCATCGGCTCGCCGTTGTATTGGATCTGGAGGTTGGATCCCCGGACGATCATCCGTCTGACTTTGAAGTGCTTGAGGATCTTTTGATAATGCCCGAGGTAAATGAGCGGAAAATAGAAAATATAGCTGTGGGCCCGGATGTCGAAAAGGGTCACGTCAAGATAGCCGTCATCGATTTGAGCCTTGGGCGCGATGGTCCAGTTATAGCCGAAATGATTCGTCTTGTTGATAACGCAGTCGAACAGCTTCAGCTTGAGGGTGAGTTCCTCGAACCTTCGCCCTCGATAGTCGCGTCCATTGAAGAGCGTAACCGTCCTCTCCTGCCGGGGGTGGGTGAAGATGAGCCGCGAGGCGAGGAGATATCCGAGCAGGCCGGGAACGGTAGACTGGGATTTTTTATGCGTCACCACGGCCGTCGCGCCGATGCTGACCAGGTTGGCGATTTGGCCGTCAACCTTGATCAGGTCGATGGGCCTGGGTTCTCCCCGATTCAGGACCTTCAAGGCCCTGCTGATCTGTTTCGGGATCTGAAGCGATGAGCGGAGCGCGTTTCCGCTTCCGAGAGGAAGGATGCCCAGGACGACGTCGTTTTGCCGGCCGGCGCTGAAAATGCCCTGCATGACGTCGGCCAGTGTTCCGTCGCCTCCGAGGACGACAAGCATGTCATTGTCCAGGCTTAGCCCCCGAGCGAGCTCGATCATGCTCGGTTTGTCCCTGGCTTCGTCGAAGACGCGGTCCGGGAAATTGCGCTGGAAGAATTGCCGGAGTCTCGGGGTCCGGATCCATTTCCCCTTTGCCGAATAGGGATTGACGAGGAGGGCGACGCGGCGGCCCGCATGATAAAAGCTTTTTCGAGGGGACGTCATGGTTTGAATAGAAAATATTCATAACACGTTCCCCGCCAACTGTCAAAAACCGTCGCTCGGAAACGTGCCCCGCGTGTTCCGATATCCGGAATAGGACTCCCCGTCCCGGAGGCGGATGTATTAAGGGGTCTCGTCCTTTATTTTGACTTTATCGGGCCAGAGGGGATCGAACCTGCCGTTTCCGTCGACGTCGATGAAAATCGGGTTGGTCAAGGCATAGGGCAGGACCGCGTTTTGGGGAAGACCGTCGGCCGTCTGCCGTTGGACGACGGGATAGAGCGTCTTGCGTCCGAGCGCTTCGACGACCAGGGCGGCGTCCCGGTCCAGGGTGATGTTGAAAATTTGGCGGAATTTTTCCGGGGACCTGTCGCCGCTCTTGACCGGGAAAATGATTTTCCTCTCGCCGTTGACGATCAGCCGGACTTCGTCAACAGACACCCAGGATGCGCCGCTGACCTTGATGTCCAGGTCGATTTTGCCGTTTTTTGCCGCCGCCGTATCGCCCGGAAGAGAAGCGCCGTTGACCTTGAAATCGATGAACGGCCCGTTCGTCACGAACGACCGGCCTCGAAGCAGGGATTGGAGGACCGCCGCAGACTCTAATCCGTCTCCTTTCGGCCCGGAATAGTAAACATAAGTTCGGGAAAAGCCGGGTTCGCTCTCATCGATCGTATGGGCGTCGGAGGACCCCATGATGGGGAAGTAAGCGCCGCGGTTCAGAAGATGGAGCCAGTCCTCGATGGCTTCTTGATTGCCGCGGAAAAAGGTCGGACCGTTCATGGCTTCCATGACCATGAAGGAGAGGTCGAAACCCTTCCCGGCGAATGCCGCCGTGGCTTTGTCGAGCTTGAAGTTATTGAAATAGCCTAAGTCTCCGGAGCGGGGGTGATTGACTTGGATGATCGCCTTTGGATTTTTCGCCCGGCTGGCGGCGAAGAGCGCCGCAACGTCGTCGGGATCAACCTCGATGGCGCCGTGATCGTCTTCGTTCTCGATATAGGCAACGGGATAGCTGTTATAGTGGATGACGCCGCCTTTCGTCACCTCGCTGCCCCTGATTACGGCTAAATATTTATTCAAGCCGAGGCGTTTTAGCGTTTCTGAATAATTCGTGACGTAATTGTGGTCCGTGCCGATCACGACGTCCAGGCCCTCGCCGACGATGGATTTCAGCCGTTCCGGGACGGACATGCGGCCGTCGGAAAAATTGGTATGAATGTGGGGCTCGAGAGAAATGAGATTCGGGATTTCGATGACCTTGTCAATCGTGAAGGCCAGAGTCCGCAGATCGTCCTTGAGGATTTCCACGAGCCGCTCGTCTCTGGAATATTCGGGCCCCCGCGAAGCCGAGATGAGGTAGATGCCGGCCGGAAGCTTGACGTCGAGGCCCCCTTCGAGGGGATAGACCGAATTTTTGAACGCTTCGAAACTCCGTCCGGTCTCGCGCGGATTATCGGGCCTCAAGTAGGGGGAGCGGGTTGGCGAAAGCCCGATGACGCTGACCTTGCCGGGCACGTATTCGCCTTTTCCGTTCGCGACCTGAACATGGACCGTGCCGTGGGCGGGATTTTCGATCACGCAGAGATTCTCGGCGCCGGTTTTGACGGCGAACAGGCGTTCGCGAACGGCAGGAAAGAAATTGGCCCGGACGTTGTAGGCCCCCGCGGGCAGAAGAATCTCCAGGGTGAACGGCTCCTCGAGGAACGTGCGGAAAAAGGTCGCGTCGCTGAACAGCTCCTGAACCACGACTTCCATGGAACGCCCTTCGACGTTTTTGAAGCTCAGGACGGCTTTTTGAGGGTTGATATTTTGGGCCTGATAGAGCGTCCGGAGAATCCGCTCGGGCTGGACGTCGACGGACATGTCATAGCGGACCTGGAACGTTTCTCCGGGGGCGAGCCTGCCCGGAAATCGTTTTCCATCCTCTTCGACGGGGTTCGCGTTCGACCAGCTGAGATAGTGGCCCTTCCGCGGATAGAGGCGGAAGTTGAGATTCGGATGGGCGGTTTTATGATAAGGGCTGAACGAATAATTATGGTTGGCGCTCATATAGACGGAATAGCTCAAATCTCCGCAATCGGTCGGGCCCACGTTTTGCGCGGTCGAGGTGATGACGACCGTCCCTTCCCCGGGCACCATCCGGTATGCGGTTTTGATCTCGAGCTTGCCCCAGCCCGTCTTTTCAAAGACAGCCGAACAGGCCACGGACCGGCTCCCGTCAGCGGCCGCTTTCGGCGCCGGTTCAACGGTTTGATAAACGGCGTATGCGGTTGTGTTCTTTATGCGGAGGACCGGGGCGCCGATGTTCATCGTGCTCTCGAGCTTCCCTCCGGCTGGGACGAATCCCAGGAGGCTGCCCATGGCGTTCGGCGCGGGGTAGCCCATATTCGTTTTTTGCGTCCGCGGGGTTCCGCCTATGAGGAGCAGGTATTGGCCGTCGGAAAGGAGGAGATCCCCGGCCTGCCAGAGGCCGCAGAAATTCTCGGGAAGATCCCGGCTGGTTTGCACGACCTTAATCGTAATTTCCCCGGCCGAGAGAAAAATGTTTAAGGCGAGGACGGCGGCAACCGTCAGCGAGGTTTTGATTGTTTTCGGCATGGCTAGACTCCTTACAGAGAAGTAACTTAATTCAAAAATCTTCTGTTTGCAACCGGGCGGCGCTTGGGCTAAAATTTGGGCCTTCGATGCACCCTCTAGAGAAGGTTCTGATGATCCGGGGAACGATATTCCTCCTCAGGGTCGAATCGTCAAACGCCTCCGCCGATTATCGGAAATACGAAGACCTCCGCGATGACATCTGGGGTTTCCCCGAGGACCATATGGCGGGGGCCAGGAATCTGATGTGCGAGAATTTTCTCCACGAGGGGAGCAGTCTTTTCATCGGTGCCTATGTCGATAGACCGCGGGGGGAGCCCCGGGACGATCGGGACCACATGGTCGGGTTTTCTTATGGCTTTGCCGGGATCAAGGATAAGAATCTCTGTTATCATTCTCTCGATAACCTCTGGTTCTATTCCCAATACACGGCGGTCAGGCCGGACTACCAAGGATACGGCCTCGGGATACGCATCAAGGAATTTCAGAGAGAGATGGTGTCCCGAGTGCTGGGGATCACGACCATCGTTTGCACCTATGATCCTCTGACCGGGGTCAATGCCCGGCGGAACGTCCATCATTTCGGAATGAACGTTCTGGAGTATCGGGCGGCCACCTACGGAGAATACGGCGGATGGCTCAACCGCCTGGATGTACCCACGGACCGGTTTTTCATGTCCTGGGATTTGAGTGCCGGCGGCGCCCGGCCCGCATTGAGCCCGGATGAGGTGCTTGCCGCCGGACAGAGTGTCATCGAGGCCGCAACGAAAGCGGTCGCGGGCCGCTCCGGCCCGGGGGAGTTCGAGGTCGCCGCCGGATTCCGAAAGGATTGGAAAAGCAGGATCCTCCTGGTCCCGGTTCCCCGGGATTTTTACGCGATGCTGCGCGAGACGGACGTGGACGACCCCGACGTCCGGGCCATTCCGGTCCAATGGAGGATGGCGACCCGGGAAGCGTTCCAAACGCTTTTCGACGCGGGCTATCGAGTCGTCGATTTTCTTGCCGCCGCCGGGCCGCCCCGCGTTCCATGTTATGTCCTGAGCCCGAGGCCGGATGCGATTCTCTGAATACCTGGGATTTTCCTTCTCCAACCTCCGGGAGATGAAGCTCCGGACCGCCCTGACCACGTTCGGGGTCACGATCGGCATCGGCGCCCTGGTCGCGATGGTCGGCTTCGGCATCGGCATGCAAAAAAACGTCGAGGCGAGCTTTCGCTCGCTCGACTTTCTGAACTCCATCACCGTTTTGCCCGGCGGGTCCCTTGCCGGTGAGCCCGGTCGGGATCCGGACGAACCGCGGGGCGAATTCCGAAGCCGTCCATCCGGCGGCCGGATCTTGGACGATGCCGCGGTCAACGAGATCGGGCGATGGCCCGGCGTTGAATCCGTTTTTCCTGAAATTCGTTTTCCGGCGATCATCCATCTCGGAGAGCGCGAAGAATTCCGCCTCGTCCAGGTCGTTCCGGCCGGGATTTCCGCCTCGAAGCTCGTCCGGATCGAAGCGGGCAAGGCGTTCTCCCGGGAAGATGAGGATTCGGCGATCATCGGCCATGCGCTTCTCCGCTCGATGGACCTGAAGACCGCGGAATCGGCCTTGGGCCGGCGGCTGCGGATTTCCTCGCTGGCTTTTGATCCGAGCGTCATGAATCCCGCGGATCTCGGGGCGATTCTCCAGGGGAAAAAATTTCCCTTCAAGAAAGACGACTACGAATTCACGATCGTCGGAGTGACCGAGAGCTTCGGGTTCGGCGGACCCTCGCCGTTGGCCAGCGACATCTTCATTCCCTCCGGCTCGGCGCGGAGAATCAACAAACTCCCTTTCACCAACATCTATGACCTCTTCCGGGCGGGGGAGGGAGCGTTGGGCTATTCAGCCGTCACGATCCGGCTTACGTCCCCGGCCTACGCCGACCCGGTCAAAGACCGGGCCCGGAAGATGGGATTCTCGACGTTCGCCCTGATCGACCAGTTCCAGCAGATCAAGACGAGTTTCGTCTATCTGGATATGATGCTGGCCGCGGTCGGCATGATCGCCATTTTCGTCGCCGCCTTGGGGATCGTCAACACGATGGTCATGTCGATCATGGAGCGCTATTCGGAAATCGGCATCATGAAAGCCGTGGGCGCTTCGAACAGAAACATCATGAGGATCTTCTTCGTCGAGGCCGGGGCAATCGGCTTCGGCGGCGGCGTCCTCGGCCTGGGTCTCGGCTGGGCGGTCAGCCGGATCATCAACCGCGTGATCAATTTCTTTCTGGCTAAACAGGGGTTGCCTTATATCGAATATTTCCATTTTCCGCTGTGGTTGTGCCTGGGCGCGATCGCGTTCGCGATCCTCATCAGTCTTGCCTCCGGCGTGTATCCCGCGTTCCGCGCCGCCCGGGTTGATCCTGTTGTCGCTTTGCGACATGAGTGACGATGATCACATGATCCGCATCCGCCGCAATTCAAACGCATCATCGCCTTTGAAGAGGAGCTTCACAATGAAAAAGAACCATGGGATTCCGCTGAGCCTGGTGATCGTCAGCCTCTGGGCCGCGGCTTGCGCTCCGGCTAAAATCAACCTGGACGAAGGGAGCCTCGCGGCCAAGGCCAAAGCGCTTCACGCCAAAATTCTGACCGTGGACACGCACTGCGACACGCCCGGGATGCTGCTTCGCGGCAATTGGGATATCGGCGAGCGCCATGAGCCGGGAAAACCGGGGAGCGGCCTGGTCGATTTTCCCCGCATGGTCGAGGGTGGGCTCGACGCCATGTTCTTCGGCGTCTTTGTCGGACAGGGCCCCCTGACGCCCGAAGGCTATGCCAAAGCCAAGGACCGGGCTTTCGCCGAACTGGACGCGATCCGCAAAATGACCGAGAAATATCCGGCCCTGGTCGGCCTGGCGACGACGCCCGCGGAAGCCTATCGGCTGAAAAAAGAGGGCAAACGGATCGCTTTTACCGGCATGGAAAACGGCTATCCCCTGGGAAAAGATCTTTCGCTCCTGGCCGATTACGCCAAGCGCGGCATCCGCTATCTGACCCTGTGCCATTCGGGCGACAACGACATCTGCACCTCTTCCACGGGCAAGAGGACGGGAGACGACCCCGGGTTGTCCGAGTTCGGCCGGAAGGTCGTGGCCGAATGCAACCGGCTCGGAGTCATGGTCGACGTCTCGCACATGTCCGACAAATCCTTTTATGACGTGATTCGATCGACAAAGGCGCCGATCATCGCCTCCCATTCCTGCTGCCGCGCCCTGTGCGATAATCCGCGGAATCTCACGGACGACATGATCCGGGCCTTGGCCGGCAACGGCGGAGTGCTCCAGATGTGCTTCCTCTCCGGTTATCTCAAAGCCCCTAAACCGAACCCCGAGAGAGACAAGGCCATGAAGGAGCTCGAGGCGAAATATGGAACGCGCCGCAATCTTCAGAATATTCAGGATCAAGCCCTTCGGGCCAAAGCGACCCAAGAATATCAGGCCGTGATGCAGAAATATTCCGACGAACGCGCCTCGGTCAAGGACGTCGTGGACCATATCGACCACATCATCAAGCTCGTCGGCGATGATTATACCGGCATCGGCACGGACTTCGACGGCGGCGGGAGCGTCACGGGCTGCAGCGACGTGAGCCAGATGTTCCAGGTCACGGTCGAGATGCTTCGCCGCGGCTATCGGGAAAAAACCATCAGGAAGATATGGGGCGGGAATATCATCCGCGTCCTTCAAAAAGCGATCGATATCTCCGCCAAAACGTAAAATATATTTACATTATTCCCAAAAAATAGGATATAATGATGCCGCGCCTCCTCTATCGGGCTTGGCATAAAGATTGCTTTTAAACACGCTTGAGGGAATAGACCGAAGTCCAAACGATTCCCGCCGGGCCGGGGAAAATCCCTGAGCGCTGCGGATCCGGAGTTGTTAAGCGAGAGATACGAGTGCAGAGCGTTTTGTCCAAGAATTACCGCGGCGCTTGGATGGTCCGGGCGGCGGCCGTTCTCGCGGTCGTCCTTGCCTTTGAAATTTTCCCCGGTTTCGCCGTGCGGCCATCCCAGGATATTCCCCGGCCCGGCGGAACCCTTCACGTCCGGACATTTTCCGATACGCTCAAGCCCAATCTCGACCCGGCCCTCGGATCCTGGATTTTTGTCACGGAACAAATCTTTAGCGGGCTGGTCCGGCTGGATAACGACCTCAATCCCGTTCCGGACCTGGCGGAATACTGGCGGCTGGAGGACGACGGTAAGACTTCGGTGTTCTATTTGCGCAAGGGCGTCAAGTTCCACGATGGCCGCGAAATCACCTCGGACGACGTCAAATTCTCTCTCGAACGCTTGCTCCGGCCCGAAATCCGCTCTCCGTTCTATGAGTATTTTGCGGCCAAAGTCGTCGGCGCCTTGGACTACCGGGAAGGGCGAGCGGCGGACGTCGCCGGTTTTAAAGCTCCGGATAAATACGTTTTTGAAATTCGCTGGCAGAATCCCTACGTCTCGGCTCTCTATCTCTTGGGCATGAGTTTCTGCAAGGTCCTCCCCCGGGCTCTTGCCCAAGGACAGGAAAAGAATTTTTTCTGGAAGCCCGTGGGAACAGGCCCGTTCCAGTTCGAATCATGGCTGCGCAGTCCGCAACTGGATATCGTCGGAGTTCGCCTTGAGAGGAATCGCGCATATTTCGGGAACAAAGCCCATCTCGATTTCCTGGAAGTCAGCCCGTATTACACCGTCGATCATTTCATGAACAGGGAGATCGAGATCGTTCCGTTTCTTTCCGGGCGAATCGCGCGGTCGGGCTGTCAAGTCATCGACGGAGGTCTGCAGAATATGACCTTTTTGCTCATGAGCTGCCATCTTCCGCCTCTCGACAGACCTTCGATCCGGCAAGCGCTCGCCGCGGGAATCGACAAGGAAAAGTTGGCCGATGCCGTCCGCCGCGACGAATACAACCGGCGGACGACCAACAATTTCGTCCCGGCGAAGTGGCCCGGCTTCTTTCCCCGCGACGATGCTCCGAGTTTCAATTTCGACAAAGCCCGCCAAACCCTTGACGAACAGGGCTTCTTTGTTGAAAAGAAATTTCCGGAATTGATTCTCTATCTTCCCTGGCCGAGGGACCCTGAAAATCTGGAATTCGCCCGCGAGCTGGAGAACCAGCTCAAGACGCTGCACATCTCCCTGACCGTGAAGTATTATCGGACGATCGCCGAGGTCAAGAGCAGCACCCAGCCGTATCTCGTCAAGGCCGATTGGGCGATCGATGTCCCCGACCCCGAGAACATCATCATGCCGCTCTTCCAGTCGCGCTCCGAGATCAATCTCCGGAATCTCCGCTATGCGAATCCCCGCTTGGACAAGCTTCTCGACGACGCCGGCGTGGAACGGAGCTTGAACCGGCGGACCGAGCTTTTCCGGCAGATGGAACAACTCCTGGAATCCGACCTCCCCGCCGTCCCGCTTTATTCAAGCCAGCCGAGGATCGCGCTTCAACCCTACGTCCGGGGCGTTAAAGTCCCCGCCCTCGGTTTCCAGTATTTAGACGTCAGGGAGATTTGGCTGGATCAACGAGGGCCGCGGCCGTGACCTTGAAAATCCCGCTGCAGACGAGGTTCACAATCTGGATCACGGTTCTCATCTTCGTCCTCGTCTGCGCCACGCTCTACGTGATTCAAACCCGGGAGGTGGCCATGGTCTTTGACGAGTCGAAGAACAAAGGCCTGCTGATGGCCAAGAACCTCGCCGACCTGAACCTCCGCTCGTTGATCTTCAACGATATCGAGCCCATCCAAAGCACGATCCAGGAGCAGATCAACGCCAAACTCCTCTACATCGTCTTCTTCGATCGCTTCGCGACGGCGCTCGTTTATAACCGGGAGATCGCCGACCGCAAGGAGATTTTCTGCTGCAGCCATCTTCAGGGCGATATCCGTCCCGAGAGCGTCTTCGACCAGACGATCAATGTCTACGTCGGGAGAAAAATTCAAAGAGTGCTGGAGCTCGAAATCCCCATCTTCGCCCGGGGGTCGGCGGACAAGTGGGGATCGGTCAAGATCGGCCTTTCCTTGGAGGACATGCGGGCCGAGATCCGGAAGACCCGCTTCGTCCTGATTCTCATCGGCCTGGCCGTTCTTTGCCTCGGGATGTTCGGAGCGACATTGTTGGCCCGCGGGATTTCCCGGCCGATCCGGAAGCTCGCCGAGGGAACGGTCCGCATCGCGAAAGGCGACTTCAGCCACTCCATTCCGATCGATTCCCAGGATGAACTCGGCCATTTGGCGGGGAGTTTCAACGCCATGACGACGCAGCTTCTGGCCACGCGCGAGGCGATGGATAAAGCCCAGAAGAAGCTCGTCCAGGCGGAAAAACTCGCCTCGATCGGGCGGCTGGCGGCGACGATCGCCCACGAAATCCGCAATCCGTTGACCTCGGTCAAGCTCAATATCCAAAAAGTCGCCGAGGACGGCCGCCTCGATGCTCTCGAACAGGAGCACCTGTCCATTTCCCAGGAAGGCATCGTCCTTATCGAGAAGTTCATCAAGGAGCTCTTGAATTTCACCCGCGTCCCCGAACTGCAGCTCGCCCGGTTTCCCCTCTCCCAGATTCTCGACGAATCGCTGAAGCTGATGTCCGATTCGTTCAAACAAAGGAAAATCGTGGTCGAAAAGAAGCTCGATCCCGGACTTCCCGAGATTCTCGTCGACGGCGACAAGCTCCGCCAGGTGTTTCTCAACCTCCTCCGCAACGCCTTCGAGGCCATGGAGAACGGCGGGAAAATCAAACTTGCCGCGGCAACGACGGGCGATGGGCCGGGCCGAAAAATCAAGATCCGGATCTCCGACAACGGCTGCGGGATTCCGGAGAAGGATTGGGACAACATCTTCGAACCGTTTTTTTCGACCAAATCATCGGGCTTCGGGTTGGGGCTGGCCAACGCCCGGAAGATCATCGAACAGCATAAGGGGACGATCCGGGTCGTCAAAAAACGGAGTCCGGGCACGGCCTTCGAAATTCTCATTCCCGGGGAAGGAGAACCATGAAATCCATCCTCATCATCGACGACGATTCGCTCATCCGGAAGACCCTATCGTCGCACCTGACGAAGCGGGGCTTCGACGTTCAGGCGGCCGGGGACGGCGAAGGCGGACTGCGGAAATACGACGAGATGGACCCCGACCTGGTCATCTTGGATATCCGCCTCCCCGACACCGACGGCTTGGACGTCTTGCGCCAGATCAAGGATCGCCGCGGCCGCTCCTGCGTCCTGATCATGACCGCGTACGACGACATGAAAACGACGGTCGAGGCGATCAAGCTCGGGGCGTTCGAATACCTGGTCAAGCCGCTGGATTACGTGGCTCTCGATCTGACCGTGGACAAGGCCTTCCAGATCAAGGCCCTGGAAGAAAAGGTGAGCTATCTTGTGGAGGAGCGGCAAAAAGAATACACGATCGACAATATCATCGGCCGTTCGCCGCAAATGCGCGAGGTCTTCAAGCTCATCGGCTCCGTGGCCAACACCCGGACGAACGTCCTCATCCAGGGCGAGAGCGGGACGGGCAAGGAACTGGTGGCGAAGGCCCTTCATTACAACAGCCCATACCGGGACGAACCGTTCATCGTCATCAACTGCTCGGCCATTTCCGACACGCTCCTGGAGAGCGAGCTCTTCGGACACGCCAAGGGGGCCTTCACCGATGCGATCAGCGAGATGAGGGGGAAGTTCGAGATCGCGGGGAAAGGGACCCTCTTTCTCGACGAGATCGGGGACGTCTCGCCCAATCTCCAATCGAAGCTTCTGCGGGTCATTGAAACACGCGATTTCATGAAGGTCGGCGGGGAAAAAATCCTCAAGGCCGAGGCCCGGATCATCGCCGCGACGAATCAGAGCCTCAGAGCGCTGATCGAAAGCGGCAAGTTCCGTGAAGATCTCTACTATCGGCTCAAAGTCGTCGAGATCCATCTTCCGTCCCTTCGCGAAATGAAAGAGGACATCCCCGAGCTCGTCGGATATCTCTTGGAAAAGATCAACCGGGACCTGAGGAAGAATGTCCGGAAGATCCCGCCCGACGTCACGAAAACGCTCATGGATCTGCCCTGGAAAGGGAATGTCCGGGAGCTCGAGAACGCACTCACCCGGGCGGTCATTCTGGCCAAAGGAGACGTGATCCTGAAGGAAAATCTCCCCGGGGACGCCGAAGAGCGGAAAATGTTTTCGCGGGAGCTCGTCTCTCTCGAGGAGGTCGAAAAAGAGTACATTCAACACGTTCTCGGGGCGGTCAAGGGGAGCAAGACCCGGGCCAGCCAAGTGTTGAAAATAAGCCGCCCGACCCTGGATAAAAAAATCAAGGATTACGGCCTGGAGGTCTAGACCCCCGATCTCTCCGCGCCGCCCGTTCTTTTTTACATATTTGTGTAAATATCCTTGTTTGTCATCCGGACGTCACCGATTTTTCTCGAGATTTCCGCCTGGATCAGCATTCGCGCCAATTGGCACAAAACCTGCTTAATTTTGATTGTATGACGAAAGGAACGACAATGTTAAGCAAGAAGATCGTAGTCGTCGATGATGACGAAAACATCCGCAAGACCTTCTTCCTCATCCTGAATAAATCCTACCGGGTTTACCTGGCCAAGGACGGCAAGGAAGTGCTGGACCGGTTCAAAAAGGCCGATATCGACCTGATCATCGCCGATTACCGGCTGCCGGCCATGAACGGCATCGAACTCGTCGCCGCCCTCCGCAAAAACGGTTATCGAGGCGACGTGATCATGATATCCGCCCATCCCGATATGATCGAACCCGAAGTCTTGAGCCGGCTCTCCATCAGCCAGTACTTCACGAAGCCCCTCGATCTGGCGGCTCTCAGCCGATCCATCGACTATCTCCTCAACCTGCGGGACCAGGGCGAAAAGCGGATTTGAGGATTCTGGGCCAAAACGGGATGGGCCTTTCCCCGGATGACCCGATGGAGAGCCGGCCATCCTCCTTGTCCGGAGCGCAGATGCGCGCCCGCTCAAAATCGTGATAAAATAAGCGAGAGGCGAGGGTCATGAACTGGCGGCCGGACTCTCGGCGGGAGGCGATCTTGGATATACGTACGGAACATTGAAAATCGCATTCCCCGGCTCCGCCGCTTCTCCCAAGGAGACGTCGAGCTATTTGCGCATCTGGAAAAAGATAGATCAGGCGTGGAGGATTGTCCTCGACCTCGCCAATCTCATTCCTCCGGAAGGGATGTAAAACGAATTTACAGCCGGACGAAAAGTTGACGTCGTGCTCCTCGATGGCCGGACGGCGCCAGAGAAGATTTCGTCCGAAATTGGCACAAAAATTGCTTTCTTAGATGTTATTGCTTTTTTAATTCTCTTCCTTTCAGTGGGAGGCGAAACGCACGAAGTCTAATCCTCTTCGATTCGCCTCCCTTTTTCATTGAACTCGCCGAAATCGATTGTAATTCCCCCGAGGCTATGGTTAACTATCCGTCTATTTCACCTCTCGGGAAGGAGAGTCCCATGAAAAAAGTCGCGTTGCTGACGCTTATCCTGGCGCTGGCGGCGCTCGGATGCGCCCCCCGAAAAGAGAGCTCTGCCCGGCTGGAAACCGGGACGCCGGCCTATCAACTGGCCAAGGACTTGAACGGGGTCCTCCCGATATTCGACCCGGAAAAAAACAGTGTTTTGATTTCGACGTCCAAATTCGACGTGACCGTCGCCGATATCGTCGAGATTTTTCTGAAGTCGATGGGGAGCCAAGTCTCCCAAATCCGGAGTCTCGATGCTCCGCGTCTGGAGGGGATCGTCACGCAGGCCGCCTCCCAGCTGGCGGAGCGGAAGCTGTTGCTGGCCGCGGCCAAGAGGTCCAGGATTACGGCAACCGCAGAGGACATTCAAAGCGGGTTGAAGGCCCAGTATGATCAAGTCGGAGGAGAGACCCAGTTCCAGGAGATGCTGAAAACCGACGGGATTGGCTTCGACTATATCAAAAAAACCATAGAGGAAGACCTCGTGATTCGGAAATATATCGAGAGGACGCTTACGGCGAACATCCGCGTCACCGCCGCAGAAATCCAAAATGCCTACGATGCGGATAAGTCCGCGTCCGTCCGCCACATCCTCCTTCTGACCCAGGGAAAGAGTGAGTCTGAAAAAACCGCGATTCGGGAAAAAATGAAGGGTATCCTGGCCCGGGCGAAGAACGGGGAGGATTTTGCCGGGCTGGCCAAGCAATTTTCCGAGGACCCGGGTTCCAAGGACGCGGGCGGATTATATCAGGATGTGACCCGCGGACGCATGGTCAAACCCTTCGAAGACGCGGCCTTTGGCGTCCCGGTCGGGGAAATCAGCGACATCGTCGAAACGTCCTTCGGCTATCATATCCTCAGAGTCGAGGAGCGGAAAAAAGAAAGCGAACCGCTCGAGCAGGCGAAGGCCGAGCTAGAGTCGCAGATCAAGGACCGCAAATTACGTCCGGCTTTCGAGTCGCATCTGGCCGAGCTGAAGACCAAGGCCAAATATACGGCAATTAAAGTCAAACCTTGACGCGGGAGGGGACGGGAACCTATTTTCCCCAGAGCTCGACAATGGCCAGGCGGGCTCCCTTGATCAGCCGGTAATAGCGAAAATCGAAAAAACGGACGCCCGAGGGGTTGTTCGGGAGATCGATGAGGTAAGCCGGGGCGTAGGAGCGAAGTACGACCTTAGCCGCGCGGCCGAGGTCGGGAGACCAAATCTCGTTGTTGTGGAAGACGATCTTGATATTGCTCATTTCCAGATCGTTCTTACGGACCACGACCTGGAGGCGCGCGAGTTGTCCCATCCCGGCCGGGATGGTGAACGTATCGTGCTGCACGCCGAAGCTGACCTCTCGTTTCTCGAGAAGTCGCCAGCCTGTCGTGTCGATCGTCGACGGGCAAGCGCAGAAAGAAAGAGCGATGAGGCCCAAGGCGATGGATTTTATGAGTCTCATGATCCCTCCTTATGGCTCGATCAAGGAAGATTATGACACACCCGTGGAAGAGAGTAAACGCCCTCCGAGCCCTTCAACAGAAAGTGGATAATCGACCGGATTTTCGTTATAATAAGCCCTTGTCTTGAGGGCCATGAGAAGGGAAGAATCGTCTCTCTTGAAACGTCTAAATAACAAAAATATGCCGCGCGACGGATATCGTTTTCGTTGTCCCTCTCTTTCCAGGGCCGGATCGGCCCGCAACTTCCGCTATTTTCCGTAAGGAGGCAAGGAACTCAAATGGATTTACGAAGGACATGGCGCATGGCGTTTCTGATGATGTTTATCCTCTTTATCGCGGGCCCTTTTTTCTCTCAAGGTCCCGGCATGGATGCGAATTTGATCAAGGACCTGAAGTGGCGCAATGTCGGCCCGGCCAACATGGTCGGCCGCATTTCCGATTTTGAAGCCCTGGACAGCGATTTCACCCAGGTTCTTGTCGCCGGGGCTTCCGGCGGCGTGTGGAAGTCCGTGAATGCCGGCACAACCTGGGAGTCGATTTTCGACAAGTACGGCTCGGCTTCGATCGGTGACGTGGCCTTTTTCCAGAAAGACCCGAACATCATCTGGGTCGGCACGGGCGAGGAATGCGTTCGGAACAGCGTCGCCTGGGGCGACGGCATCTACAAATCCGCGGACGGAGGAAAAACGTTCCTCCGGATGGGTTTGGAAACGACCCAGACCATAGGCCGCGTCGTGACCCATCCGTCCGATCCCAACCTCGTCTATGTCGCGGCCTCCGGCCACCCCTGGGGATACAGCGGTGACCGCGGCCTTTTCAAGACCGCGGACGGCGGCACGACCTGGCAGAAGCTCGGCGGCGGGCTGCCCAACGACGGTAAAACCGGGGCCGTCGACCTGGTCATGGATCCGGCGAATCCCGATGTCCTTTACGTCACTTTCTGGCAGCGGCTTCGCCTGCCCTGGCGCTTCGATTCAGGCGGACCGAACGGCGGGATTTTCAAAACCACGGACGGCGGCACGACGTGGTCGAAGCTCGGCCAGGGCCTTCCCGCGGGCGAAGTGGGCCGGATCGGCATCGCCATTTCACGAAGCAACCCGAAGGTTCTCGAGGCGGTCTTCGAGCACGGATTCCAGCCGCAGCGGATGACAGGGACTCCGCCGAACCAGAAAGAGAATCCCGATTACGCCGATATGACCAAGCTCGGCACGGGAATCTATCGAACCGAGGACGGCGGCGCTACTTGGAAATTCATGAGCCGGACGAACAACCGCCCCTTCTATTACAGCCATATCTATATCAATCCTCTCGACGACAAGCGGGTCTATTTCCTGGCCACGAACCTGCAGTATTCGGAGGACGGGGGCAAGACGTTTAAGACGATGAGCGGGCTCCATCCCGATTTTCACGCCATGTGGCTCGACCCGACCAATAAAAATCGGTTCTACGTCGGCCAGGACGGCGGAGCCTCAATTACCTATGACCACGGCAAAACCTGGGTCTTCTTCGACAACCTTTGCCTCTCCCAGTTCTACGCCGTAAGTGCGGACATGCGCGATCCCTACTATGTCTATGGCGGCTTGCAGGATAACGGTTCTTGGGGTGGACCTTCGATGCACCGGGAAGGCGCGATCCTGACCGACTTCTGGTTCAATATCGGCGGCGGCGACGGCTTCCACACCCAGAATGACCCCACGGACTGGAAAACGGTTTATTGCGAGAGCCAGGGAGGCTCGGCCCAGCGGGTCAATGCCGAGACGCGCGAGGCGAAACGCATCACGCCCGGTCTGATGAATGTCATCAATTACCGCGACTTTTACCCGGCGACACCCGCGGCCGGCGCTCAACAGCCGGCGGGACAGCGCGGCCAGCAGCCCGCCCGGCAGGCCGGCGGACAACGCGCCGGGCAGCAGCAGGCGGTTCAAACGGGGCAGCGTCCCGCTCAGGCCGGCCAGGCCCAAGCCGCGGCGGAAACCCCGATGGGCCAATCCGGACCCCAGGGTCCCCGGTCTGTTTTCCGCTACAATTGGAGCACGCCGATCCATCTCTCCCCGCATAACCCGCGTATTATCTACATGGCCGCCCAGCATCTCTTTAAATCGGTCGACCGCGGCGATTCGTGGATGATCATCAGCCCCGACTTGACGACAAACGACAAGAGCAAATATGAATTCGCCAAGCCGACCGGCGGGATCACTCCCGATGTGACCGGCGCGGAAATGCACTGCACGATCATCACCATTTCGGAGTCGCCGAAGAGGCCCGGGCTCATCTGGGTCGGAACGGACGACGGAAATGTCCAAATGACCCGGAACGACGGCGTCGCCTGGACAAATGTCCGGGCCAATTTCCCGGCCGACCTGCCTAAAAACATCTGGTGCAGCCGGGTCGAGGCTTCGCATTTCGACGAGGGAACCTGCTATGTCGCGTTTGAAGGCCACCGCAGCGATATCTTCAAGCCCTACGTCTACAAGACGACGGATTACGGAAAGACCTGGACGAGCATTGCCGCCAACCTCCCCGACGGCCAGCCGGTCTATGTCGTCCGCGAAGACCCGAGGAACAAGAACCTCCTCTTCCTTGGCACGGAATTCGCCGTCTTCTTCTCGATCAGCGGCGGCAAGAACTGGACGAACATGACCCTCAATATGCCGACCGTGGCCGTCCATGACCTCCTCATCCACCCCCGCGACAACGACCTGATTGCCGCGACGCACGGCCGGGGCATCTGGATTCTGGACGATATTTCAGCCCTCGAACAGGCGTCGGAGAGCGTTCTCGGATCGGACGTTTATCTCTTCGACAACGCCCGGCCCGCGACCAAATGGCTGCGGATCCAACGGGGCGGCTATGGGCGCGGCAATCTTTTCTTCCTGGGAGAAAATCCGCCCCAGGGCGCGCTGATCCATTATTACCTGAAGGACAAGCCTGCCGGCCCGACGACGATCGAGATCACCGACGGGACCGGCCAGAACAAGACAACCTTCACCATCGAGAATGCCCAGCCCGGCATCAACCGCCTGCTCTGGGACTTCCGCTTTGATCCCGCGCCGGCGCAGATGCAAAACGCGGTCAACGCGGCCAAACAACAGTTGACCATGATCGGCCAGCGCGGCGAGCTGACCGACGAGCAAAAAGCGGCCGCCCAAGACGCCCTCAAGCAGATCGAGGCGGCCGGCGGCAACTATCGTAAAGTCATGGAGATCCAGCGCAATCTCATGGAACAGTTCGGCATGCGCGGCGGAGGCGGGGGAGGATTCGGCCAGCGCGGCGGAGCGGGCGCGAATGTCGCCGAGCCCGGCAATTACGCCTTGAAGATGACGGCGAACGGCAAGACGTTCAACGGTAAGATCACGGTCCGCCAGGATCCCATGCTGAACCAGTAATAACAAAGAGGGGGTCAGATCTCAATCTTCCCCCTTCTTTCTTTCAATTCACCCGATTTTTTTAGCGCACTTGTAGGCCGCTCCGATGGCGCTCGGAACGCCTCCGATTTGGGTGGCCCAGCACGAGCCGATCCAGAGGTTCCGGACGGGCGTCCCGACGTTGCTTTTGAGCAGGCTCTTGAAAAATTTCTTGCGCGGATTCCAGCTCCAGGCTGATGTCGCCCCGTCCGTATTGCCGGTGTACCGCTCATAGGTTTTCGGCGTGGCCGCGTCGCTGAACTCGAGAAGCGATTCAAGGTCGGGGATGATCGCCGTTGCCTTTTCAATGAGCGCCGTTTTCATCCGCTCCTTGAGGTCCCGGTAGGCGGCGCGATCCCCTCCGCCCCAATCGTTCATCCAGCGCATGGGGGCGACCGCTTGAAGCATGAGCGATGATTTTCCCTCGGGCGCGTGGCCGGGGTTGACCATGGACGGCGAGTAGAGCCAGACCGAGGACTTCTCGAAGAACGCCGCGTCGTCAGGATCGCGGAATTCCGCGCCGGGCCGTTCATCCAAGTACATGACGTGGTAGGCTTTTAATCTTTCGGCCAGCCGCTCCGCGGGGAGGTTGAGCCCGCAATAGACCGTGCAGATGCCTTCCGAGACCGGGGCCGTCCGAATTTTCTCGAGCCGATCGGCCGGCATGAGCGCCGGATTATCGAGCAGTTTGAGGAAGGTCTTCTTGTAATCCGCGGCGGAGATGACCGCGTCGGCTTCGTAAAAGACGCCTCCGCTTTGGACACCCACCGCGGCGCCGTCCTTGGTGACGATTTTATCGACGGGCGAGCGGAGGAGAAGTTCTCCGCCTCTCGCTTTGAAGGCCTCGGCCAGGGCGTCGGCCCAAGCCTGCATCCCCTCCTTCACTGTCCAGTAGTCGAGAAAAATCGTGGCCAGCGCTCCGCCGATGACATAGGCCGACATGTCGGGATAGCCGAGCGTCAGGAGGAGGCGGAAAAGCTCACTCTCCCGGCCGAAATGACGGGCGGTGAAGTCGGTGATGGTCTCGTTCTCGTATTTTTTGTAGAGCGCGGAAAGGCGAAGGCCGCTCAGGAGCATCCTTCGGAGCGAGGGCCGTCCCGGCCGGGAAAATCCCTCCATCGCTCGATAGAGTTTATCCACTTCGGCGAAGTAGCCTTCGAGCTTGGCCCGGTCGTCCGGGAAAGCATCGAGAAAGAGCTTCTTAAAATCATCATAGCTCTCGATGACGGCGTCGAAGCGCGGGCCGACGAAGCGAGGGACGAAGCGGATAAACGTCAGCCGGTCGGAGACGCCGATGTCCTTCATCGCCTTGAAGACTTGATACGAGGATTCGAAAGAGAGGGTGCCGCTCTCGAAGTAGAATCCTTTTTTCGTGAATCCCGCCGTGTATCCGCCGGGCGCGGTATGAGCCTCGAACAGTTTGACCCGGTGTCCCTTGCGGGCGAGGAGGTTGCCGGCCGTCAGCCCGCCCAGGCCGGCGCCGATGATCGCGATTTTTTTCATGGTTTCTCCTTCAGGCAGCGATCGCCTCTCCGCGAGCGCGCGGTTCAGACCCTGGTCTGCCCGCTCGCCGCTTTTCTCAAGGCGCCTTTATCCCGATATTCCTGGAACAACCGACCCCATTCGGACTCGGCGAGCCAGCGCTTGTAGATCTTTTTTTCTTTGAGCGGCCAGTGCAGGACATCGTGGTAGAAAAACGAATAGAAGTTGCCGACATAGAGAATCGGCGGCCGGGTCAGGAGTTTCTGGAGAAAGCGGGTCGGCCCGAACCAGGTGAACCACCCGGCGAATCTGTGAAAAGACGCTCCGACCTTGAATCCCCAGCTTTCCGAGGCGGCCTCCGCGTCGCCGACGATTTCGATGTCTTCGGGCCGCCCCGCGCCAAGCCCGGCTTCATCCGCCAGTCTGATGTACTTAATCGACATCGGGTCGAATCCCATCATCTTCGAGGCGACGGCGTCGATCGCCACCTGGTCGACGCCGGCCAGGAGGACGTTTTTCTTGACCGGCTCCATCACCCGCGGTCCGGGCCCGTTGCCGGCGGTCGTGCCGTCCATGAGGCAAAAGATGCCGGGATGGATTTCCTTTTGGATCGACAGCAGGTCGACGAGCGTCTCATGGATGTGGGTATGGGTCTGGTGGCGCTTGTGGCTGAGAAGCCCGCCGAAGGCGTTTTTCATCGCCCCCGTCGTCGTGGTGTAGATGTGGCATTTGGCGGTCGGCAGGTGGACGATGTTCTTCCCGATGAAATAATCCGGAATCGGGATCTGGTCGCCGTAGATTTTGTGCAGGACGCGCATCCGGGCTTTCGGCTTGTAGCCGATCCAGGACATGTCCTCGTCGCGGAAATTGAACAGGACGGGAAGCTCGTAAGCCTGGAAGATGGGCTTGTAGTTATTCAAGTCCTCGCCCCTGAAGGCGTCCGTGACCTCGGTCTTGTTCTGGACGCAAGTGATGTTCGCGAAGCCGTTCTCCCGCAGGGCCAGGATCGTTCCCTCGAGCTGCCAGGGTGTCGTGTTGGCCGAGGGAAACGGATAATGCCAGCTGATGTTGTCCTTGATAATGGTCGTCAGGCTTCTGTCCAGGGCACCGGGTCCGCCGCCGAGCTCGAAGAGGCGGGCGATATCGTCCAGAACCGTCTCCGGTTTCGTCCTGAGGACCGCGACTTTGGCTTTGCTCACGCTCTATTCCTTTCGTCTCTGAATCACAGGCATTATATAGAAAGAGCCCGCTCTTTTTCCAGATTCAAACGGAAATCGGTTGCATCTCTTTTTATATGATATGTCAGGCGGAACATTGGGCTCAGAGGCATTTCCGTTCGCCTGATTCCTTCCAGCGCCGGTGTCGTCCCCGGCCCCCGGCGCTTGACAATCCTCGGCCGAGTGCGTTAAATTTCCTCCCGTTAGAGACCATAGAGCTCATTGAGATGAACTAGGGGGACGCGATCCTGCGCCATGATGCCGGCATGGTATTCGCCATCCGGGTTTGTGATACCCGGGGTCCGAACGAGGAGGGATCGATGGTGAAGAAAGCATCGACGAAAATAACGCTCTTCTTTTTGGCGGCCGCCGTCATCCTCTCTTCCTGCGCGCCGAAAATCACGGGTTTCGACCCGAAAACCGGCCGGGAGGGGACGGACGTGACGATTCAGGGAGAGAATTTCAGCCCGAACGCGGCCGAAAATGTTGTCAGGTTCGGCGGTGTAAGGACGGCGGATGTCCTCGCGGCTCGAGAGGACCGGCTCGTGGTCAAGGTCCCGATCGGGGCCAAGATGGGCCGGATCTCGGTAGAGACCAAGAATGGAAAAGGCGAGAGCGACGGAGATTTCATACTGCTCGGGAAAGGGTATGCGCTGGCCATCGGACTTAACGCGGTAGATCCCGGCCACTATGCCGGCTCCTCGGGGAGCCTGGCGGGATGCGAGCCGGATGCCAAGGACATGGAGGAAATCGCGAAACGGCAGGGCTTTGATACGGAGATTTTACTGACCGCCCGGGCGACGCGCGAGGCCGTGCTCGACAGCCTCAAGACATGGGCCGAAAAGTGCCGGAACGGGGATCTCCTGGTGGTCAGCTATTCCGGACACGGCGGGCAAGTGCCCGATGCCAACGGCGATGAAAACGACGGGCTGGATGAAACGTGGTGCCTCTACAACGGCCAGCTCCTTGACGACGAGCTTTATGAAACCTGGGCGAAATTTCGGGGCGGAGTCCGGATTCTCGTCTTCTCCGACAGCTGCCACAGCGGCACCGTTCTCAGAATGATCAAGTCGGACTTTGCGAAACCTTCGCCCCTCCGGATCAACATGCTCACCGCGAAATGGACGGAACAATTTATGATGCCCGAGCTTAATGAGCGCACGTTTCGCGACACTTCGGGGTTCGCCGAAGAGATAAGACTGAAGAATGAGCCTCCCCCGTTCCTGGACAAGCCCGAAGTTGTCGCGACCCGGACCCTTCCCCCCCAAACTTTGATGTCGGTATATCAGCAACACCTCGAATTCTATAAAACCATCGGCGGCGGCGCGCCGAGGGAAGGCTCCCTCACGGTGCTCGCCTCCGTCATCTTGATCTCGGCTTGCGAGGATTTCCAGACGGCGTCGGATCTGGGATACAACGGATTGTTCACCCAGATGCTGAAGCAGGTCTGGCAGGAAGGCGACTTTAACGGAAACCATCGCGATTTTCATGGGGCGATCAAAGCCAAGGTTCTTCTGGTCAACAGCCAGCAATCCCCCAAGCTATCCACGGTCGGATCTTCCTACGAGGCTTTCATCAGGCAGAGGCCGTATAGAGCCGGGTCTTGAAGCTTTTCGACGGGAGCGGCTTTGCGTTCATGAAGAGGTTCTAATGAAAAAAACGATTCTGTGTCTCTTGGTCATTTCCGGCATTGCCTGCGGGGTGAAATTCAAGGACGCCCCAATCAACCTGAGTTTGCCCGATTATTTCAAAGCGCGAAATCTTTATGACCGGACCGATATCTGGAAGTTCAAACTGCCCGAACTCGTCGGGTTCGTCATCGCCGATTCGGGATCCGGAACCTACGACCGGCTCAGGCGGATCGTCAAAGAGGGCTACGAAGCGAAACTCGAGATCATCCCGGACGCGGACAAAAAAGTGTACTCGTCCCGGATCGACCGGGGGGCCGAGATTGAGGGCTCATATCTTCTCTTCTCGGCCGGCCTTCAGGCGAATCAAATGGCCGAGGTCACGATCGAAGACGTCTCCCTGGCCTTTATCAACGACGCGGATATCCCCTGGGAGAGACTGACGACCGAGGCCGGAACTCATCCGCCGAACTCCACAGCCCGCCGTTTTTGGATTCAGGCGGCGCTACTGACAACCATCACGATCAGCTATTACCAGGAAATTTCGGCGAATGCCTCGGGCGTTGTGGGTGAGACGTTCGGAGCCAAAGGCAAGGTTTACAATAAGCAGGGCACGACCCAAAAGGACTTCAAGATTTCTCTCGAACTCGTGGATTTGGACAAGCTCGCGGCGTCAACGCGGGATGTGCCGATAAGGATATTCAAGTCTCCCCAGGATATCCCAAAGCTCAAGCCGATGCTTCTCAAGTCCATGGCGAAAAAAATGATCATCAAAGCGATCAAGGAATAGATCCGGAACGGAATTCCGGGAGGCAGCGCGGAAATCCTCGCGCCTCGATCTTTGTTGAAGAGAATAGGATCATGTCACGTGTTTTTCGGGGTCCGCTCATCATTTTTCTTTTCCCCGCCTCTTCTAGTAAAATGTTCGCGCCGCGATGAACGTTCTATTCTTCGAGTGCGGATGCCTGGTTCTTCTTGTCGTATGTCTTTTTCTGGAGCGCGCGAGCCTCGACCGCCGATTGAGAAAAATACCGCTGCGTATTTGCGTCTCCGGCACGCGCGGGAAATCGACCGTCACCCGGCTCATCGCCGCGGCTCTCCGCGAAACGGGACGAAGAGTTCTGGCTAAGACGACGGGCTCCAAGCCGGTGGTGATATTGCCGGACGGCCGCGAGAAAGTCATCCGCCGGGCGGGCCCGCCCTCGATTCTCGAACAGATGAAAATCCTGAAACTCGCCCGCGCGGTCCAGGCCGATGCCGTGGTCATGGAGATGATGAGCATCCGGCCGGAAAACATGCGGGCGGAATCCCGGGCGCTGATCAAGCCTCATATCCTGGTTCTGACGAACGTCCGCCTGGACCACGTGGACGACATGGGCCGGAGAAAAGACGAGATCGCGGCATCGCTTGCGGCGGCAATCCCGGGACAAGGCCGGGTGATCGTCCTCGAGGAAGATGTCTATCCCGTGTTTCATGCGGTTGCCGAAAAGCGGGGAGCGGCGATCGTTCCGGTTCCGAAGAATTACGCCGGGGTAAACGCCGGCGGCGACCTCTTTCCGGAAAATAGGCGGTTGGCTTTGGCCACGGTCGAAGCCTGCGGCTGTCCCCGGGAACCGGCTTTGCGCGGGATGGCGAAAGCCGGGCCGGATTTCGGCGGCGCCAGGATTTGGAAGACCGATCGGGCCGGCCGGCCGTGGTATCTGGCGAGTATTTTTGCCGCGAATGAGCCGGAATCGTCGATGAAAGCGATATCCGTCCTTCGCCGGCGATACGCCGATCTTCCCCGAAACATGCTGGCCCTCTTGAATCTTCGGGCCGACCGGGGCGATCGAACCCGGCAGTGGCTCGAAGCGCTTCAGGGCGGTTTTTTCAATGATTTCTCCCGCGTCGTTTTCATCGGAGATCACGCCGCGGCGATCGGCAGGCGAAAAAAGATCGCGGCCGGTGCCGAAATTCCCGTTTCGGCCATTTCCGAGCGACGGCCGGGGAAGATCATGGATGGCGTCTTTTCGCTTTCCGATAAAGGGAGCATCGTTGTCGGGCTCGGGAATATGGGGGGCCTGGGGGAGCGGCTTGTGGAATATTGGGCCCGGATCGGAGAGATCGTCACATGACGGCGACCATGATAATCGGCCTCGTCCTCGCCCTTCTCTACGCCGAACTTACAGGCATTCTTCCGGGCGGGATCATCGTCCCGGCTTTCCTGGCCGTTTCCCTGGACCGGCCGGAACGGGTCCTGATGACGCTTCTCGCCGCGCTTCTTTGCGTTTTGTGTTACAAGATGCTGAGCCGCTATTTCTTGATCTTCGGCCGGCGCCGCTTTGTCCTGATGCTTCTTCTCGGCGCTATTTTCGGCCGGGTTTTGTCCTTTGTCTGGCCGAGTTTCGGCGGCGCGCCGCTCGACCTGAGAATCGTCGGCTGGATCATCCCCGGGCTGTTGGCCAACAATCTCGTTCGACAAAAAATTCTTCCGACGCTCGCCTCGCTGGCTACCGTGACCGTGATCACCTACGTTATCTCGAAAATCATAGGGATGTTGTAGAAGTCGTGCGAGAAGAAAAAGATAACGCCTTAAAAAATTGTCATCGCGGGCGAAGCGCGGCGATCATGCCTGCTGGTAAGCATGTCAAAGGATAGATTAGTCTTCGTCCTGGCCCTGGTCAGTCTCGTTTTTTTCGTCTTTGTCACCTGGATCATTCCGGAATCGCGGGGAATCGCGGACTCCGACCTGGTCAATGCGGCCCGGACCATGGAGCGGGGTGTCGCGGCCCTCGGGCTTTGCGCCAAGAACGCGAACGTTGTGATCGATCCCCGGGCCGACCCGAATCGGACCGGACTCGTCGGCCAGGAAAATTCCGGGATAACGACATCTCTCGGACAGTTGGAGGCCAAACGGACGACGATCAATCCGAATTTCGGCGGGCTCGTTGCCAAATTGTTGAGAGACGCGGGCGTGAGGCGGGGAGATGCCGTCGCCATCGGCGCTTCGAGCTCGTTTCCGGCCTTGATCCTGGCCTCTCTCTCAGCCGTCCGTACGCTCGGCGCGAAGCCGGTCATGATTTGTTCCCTGGGCGCTTCAAACTGGGGAGCGAACAACCCCGATTTCACCTGGCTCGAGATGCTGGATTGTCTCCGCCGGGCGGGAGTGTTCGACATCGAGCCGATTGCCTTGGCTCTGGGAGGGGAGAGGGATGACGGTTCGGACATGAGCGAGCGGGGGCGCATTCTTCTCCGGGAAAAGATAAAGGCAAGCGGCCTCTTTTTCCTCGAGGAGCCGAACCTCGCGGAGAATGTCCGAATCCGGATGGAGCTCTACGAGGAACGCGCGGCGCCGGCGAAGCTCAAGGCATTCGTCAATATCGGCGGGAGTTGGGCGAACATGGGCGCGGATTCGAGCGTTCTGAAGCTCGAACCCGGACTGGCCAAGGTCAAAGAGATTCCGCCCCCGGAGAAACGGGGCGTCATCCAGGAAATGGCCGCCCGCGGCGTCCCCGTCATCCATCTTCTCTTCGTCAAAGGCCTGGCCGAGCGGTTTGGGCTGCCCTGGGACCCCGTTCCGCTGCCGAAGCCGGGCGAGGGTTCAATTTTCGTAAAGACAGGAAAAGCCAAGTCGGGATTTCTCTTCGCCGCCGGAGCGTACCTTACGATCTGCGCCGGCCTCTTCCTCTCCCTCGCTCTCAGAAATCGCCGCTCCCTCTTTCTTTAAAATTCATAAGATATCTGACTGGTGTACAGTTTTCCGGGACGCGCATCCCTGTTCCTGGCCACATGGCGAAGATAATCATTGGCGACGTGCGTTCAAAGCCAGGGGACAGGGTTGCGTGTGCCATTTCTTGAAAACTGCATTACGGTCAGTAAAAATATCGCTTGACAAAAGCGCCCAACGCCCTTATTGTTACTTTGAAATACAAAGCACTTTGAATTAATGGAGGTTATCCGATGGACGAACAACAGGCCCGCGAGGAAATTCGGATCATCAAAAACATGCTCGAAAAGACGAAAAAGGCGACGGCCGAATCCGGAACTCTGTTCATCGTCTGGGGCGTTCTGATCAGCCTGGCCTTGATCGGCAGCTATCTTCTGGTCTATTTCAAAAGGTATGAATGGGAGTGGCTGAACTGGACGGCGATGGCTGTCATCGGCTGGGTGTACAGCGTTGTCTACGGAATCCGCCAGCAGCGCAAGGAGCCGGTCAGGACCCATATCCAGATCGCGGCCCGCCATCTCTATTTTGCCTCCGGCGCGGGATTCCTCCTCGTCGGCCTGGTCTTCCCCAGGATCGGCGTCTATTCCTATGAGGCGATTCTCGTCCTGATTTCCGCGGTCACGGGAATTCTCTTTTTCGTCATGGGCGGGATCTTCGAGTGGCCGTTTCTCACGGGCGCGGGCGTCGTCTGGTGGGCCGGCGCCGTCGGCATGTCGTTTGTCGCGGCGAACGACCGGACCCTCGTTTATCTGGGGCTGTTTATCGTCGCTTACCTCATCCCGTCGTTCATCCTCCGCTCGAAATTCCGGAAAGAACAGAGCCGCGCATGACCCCCGATAGGTTCGCCCCTCTGGACCCGGTCATACATTCCCCGGTCCGGCTGGCGGTGCTTTCGATTCTGGCCTCGGCCCGTCAGGCCGATTTCAACTATTTGAAAAAAACGACCGAGACCACGGACGGAAACTTGAGCACGCACCTCACCAGGCTCGAAGAGGCCGGCTATATCACCCTAAAAAAGTCGTTCCAGGGGAAAAAGCCGCTGACCACCTGCGCGATCACCGAGCGCGGCCGGTCCGCCCTCGGCCGGTACGTCAGGGCGCTCGAAAGCTATATCCCGAAGAAGAGAATTTAAGGGACCTTCGCGCCCGGGAAAAATATTGAGATGAATAGACTTTTTCTATAAAGGAGAAAACCATGAATCTTTCCCGAGAATGGAAATTCAGAATCGGTTTTGGCGCCGGCGTGGCGCTCTTGGCCGCGGCCGCCCTGTCGGCAATGGCGCCTCGAAGATTTGCCTCCTCGCCCCAGAATCCGGCGTTGATCCAATCCCTGAGGTCGGCCAAAGGGGAATTGCAGGCCGGCCTGAACGGCTGGAATCCCGACCGTTTTGCCGCGGCCCGGGACCTTTTTATCGGACTGGTTTTCAAGGAAAAGAATTCCAACGCCTTTCTTTTTTACTATGTCGCTCTCGCGGATTATCGGCTCGCGACTTTTCATTTAGGCGCGGGCAACTCGGCCGAGGCGGACCGGTTCGTCACCGAAGGCGAGCAATATCTTGTGAAGGCGATGGAAACCGATCCCGATTTCGGCGAGTCTTTTTCGCTCTACGGATATGTCCTCGGCCTGGAAGTGGCCCTCCATCAGGAGCGGGCGATGGAGGTCGGAATCAACAGCATGGCTAAAATGGACGAGGGGATCGCCAAGGCTCCCGATAATCCCAGGGTTTATTATTTGAAAGGAACATACCTGACGTACGTCCCCGAAGAATACGGCGGCGGGCTCGAGAGAGCCGTTCCTTTGCTTGAAAAAGCGGTGAGCCTGTTCGAGAAAGAATCCGTTCAGGACGAGATCCGGCCGTCCTGGGGCCGGGAAGAAGCCCTGGCTTTTCTCGGATTGACCTACAAGAAGAAAGGCGACGCGGCGAAAGCGCGGGAATTCCTGAGGAAGGCGCTGGACGTCAATCCCGAGTTCGGCCTGGCGAAAAGCGAGCTTGCCGCCTTGGGCAAAGGCCTGTGATCGATGTCCCGATTCCTCGTTCTTCTCAGCGCGCTCCTTGTCCTCGTTTCGAACGCGGCTGCCCAGGACCGGGCCTTTATCAGCGGCCGGGTCATCGATGACGAGACCAAGGCTCCGCTTCCCGCTTATGTCATGACCGAAGACGGCCGCGGCGTTTCGGCCGATGCCCGGGGCCGGTTTCGATTGCCCGTCCCTGCCGGGACCCTTTTTCCGGTAAAACTCACCGCCTTTCTTCTCGGATTTAAGAAAAAGGAGGTCTCGGTCAAAGATGGGGAATCGCCGACGATCGAGCTCGAGCTCGAACCCCTCTCCGTCCACGAAATCGTGGTCACGGCCGACAGCCAGGTCGGGGACGAAAAAAGCCGGAAAACGGTCAGTTTGAAAAAGATGGACGTTTATGCGATTCCCGGAGCCGCCGCCGATCCCCTCTACGCGAGCCACGTCCTGCCCGGAGTGAATTCCGCGCCCGATGCTTCGAGCCTCCTCATCCGGGGCGGCGCTCCCGAGGAGGTCGCTTACTTTTTCGACGGCATCGAAATCCAGCATCCGTTTTTGAGCGAATCGCTCCACGAGAGCTACTTCAGCATCTTCGACAACCAGATCGTCGAGAATTTCAGCGTGGCGACGAGCGGGTTTCATCCCAAATACGGCGATGCCTTATCCGGGGTCATGGATCTTTCGGCGAAGGACCTCGTTTCCTGGAGCGAAGGCGGTCTCGGCCTCTCGGTCCTGGGCTTGAATAGCTACGCGGGGTTTCCGCTCAAAAACATCGGCAGCTTTGTCGGAAGCTACAATCGCGGATATTCGGATATTTTGACAAAGCTCAACAGCCGGGGAGGAGAGCGGGAATTCCGGACGGAACAGGCCTTCGCCAAATTTTATATCCGCGTCAATAAGGCCAACCAGCTCAGAGTCTATGGACTCTATGATGCCTATCGCTACGCGGAGAGCGCGGATTTCAGCGTCGCCTCCAAGAATGCGATGACGGCCTTGAGCTGGACATCCACGCTGGCCGGGAATGTGGCGGCCAAGCTGACCGCGGCCGCGACTCGTTATGACCTGTCCTTCGAGCAACCGGAGACTCTCCGCGTCGAAAACCGGGACGATGCTCTCCAATCGCGGCTCGAATTCGCCTGGGATCTCGGCCGTCATTTCCTGGAATTCGGGGCGGATATTCTTTCGAGGACGATCGGGACGGTAGTCGAAACGGGGGAAGCCCAAAGCTACCGGGCCCGGGCGACGAGAAGCGGGTTTTATGTCAACGATAAATTCAGGGCGTTCGACCGCCTGTTCATCAATTTAGGAGGCCGCTGGCTTTCGCTCAGCCTCTCGGACCGCGGCGGAAATTTCGATCCCCGGGCTTCCGCGGCTTTTCTCCTGACAAAAAAAGACATCATCAGGTTTTCGGCGGGCGAATATCATCAGTTCGGGGATTATTTCGTTCTTGCCCGAAATCCGGAGCTGCGGCCGAAAAGCGCCGTCCATCTCGCCTTGAGCTATGACCGGATCACGGAGGCGACGGAGCTCAGGGCGACTCTCTATGACAAGGAATACCGCCGCCTTTTTCTCAACGGGGCGGACGGCCTCGTCCGCAACGGCGGCACAGGCTATGCCCGCGGCGCTGAGTTTTTCATAAAGAAAAAAGAAAAAAAATACGACGTCCTTGTCGTCTATAACTTTCTTCATTCCCGGCGCAGGGAGAGCGATGTCGGAACCCTCGCTCCCTCGCCCTACGAGATCGCCCATTCGGCGACGGGCATCTTGACCTGGAAAATCGGGAAGGGATCGATCGGCCTGAGATACTCCGTCGCCTCGGGACGGCCTTTTACCCCGCTCGAAGGCAGGGAATGGGATATGGACAGCCAGGAGTATCTTCCGCTCTGGGGCGCGCCCTACAGCGGCCGATATCCGGCCTACCAGAGAATCGACATCAACGGGAGCTGGAACCTGACGATTTTCAAGAGGATGACGGTCCTCTATTTCGGGATCACCAACCTCCTGGACAGCAAGAACATCTCGCGCTACGACTACGGCGACGATTACGCCGGCCGCCAGGACCAGCAGTCCATCTTCGGCCGGTCCCTGTTCGCCGGCATTTATGTCCCGTTTTTCTAATGAGATCTGAGAAAAGGGATCGCCAAAAGCGGAAAGTGAAGACGCGATCCCAAGATTTATTTTATATACCCGAGGGACCGTAAATTTTTCTGGAGCCATTCGTCTTTCTCGATGCGAGGAGCGTTGAACGGCACTCTCCGGCGAAGCCGATTTTTTAAATTATTGATTTCGTCTTTCCCGCCTTTATCCGGAGCGACGCTTTTGTTCTTCCGCTCTTCCGGGTCATTCTTCATGTCGAATAGTTCAAACGTATTTATGTCGGAATTATAGATGGCTTTCCATCGGGGCCCTATGGATGCGGTCAGGTTCGGAGAGAGCTCGCTGTACACCTGTTCGGGATGTCTCGCTTCTTGACCCCGAAGGATTCCGATCAAGCTGGTTCCGTCGATCGCGGCGGCGGGTTTCATGTTCAGAAGGTCGAGCACAGTGGGGAGAATATCCACCGTGCTCACCGTTGTCGTGATTCTCCGGGATTCCCGTGTCCCCGGAAATTTAAAAATCAACGGCACGTGGATGACTTCCTCGTAGAGAGTCTTTTTATGCGTCGAACCTCCGTGGTCGAGAAATTCATCTCCATGGTCGCCAACGACGACCAGGATGGTATCTTCAAATAGCCCCATGGTCCGCAAGGCCTCGATGATTTTCCCGAAATGCATGTCCGTCCATCGGATTTCTCCGTCGTAGAGGGCTACAAGATGTTCCAGATCTCGGGGGTTCATTCGAGGATTGATCTTCTGGCTTCCTTCGATCTCCGTCCCGTCGATATCCCCGGTGTAATCAGGATCGAACTGCGTGTCATAGGGGGGAGGAGGAATGTAATCGTAGTGAGGATCCCAGTACTGCAGAAAGAGAAAGAATTTTCTCTTTTGATTTTTCTGAAGCCAGGAGATCGCCGACTTTGTCAGCCCGGGAGAGGTGATGCTCTTATGGGATAAAGAATGCTTGGAACGGGAGAGAGATTCGTCATAGAGGTCAAACCCTTGATTGAAACCATAGAAGCTCTCGAGAAAGGGCGCCGCGATAAATCCGGAGGTCTGGTATCCCCGGTTCTTCATCCGCTCGGCAAAGGTGATGAAGGAGGGGGCGAGCCGGTGATTTTCGTCAATGACTCCGTGGGAGCTTTGATACAGCGAAGTCATCATCGAATGGACCGAGGGAAGAGTCCATGAGCTCGTGGCGTAGGCTCTCTCGAAGACGATGCTCTCCTCCGCCAGTTGATCGATAAAAGGAGTCGTATTTCTTCGGTACCCGTAGCAGCCGAGATGATCTGACCTCAATGTTTCGATACAGACAAAAACCAGATTGGGCCCCTTCGGCCCGTTCGCAATTCCGTCAATGAAAACTCCTCCATTTAAGACGACAACGCCACACATGGCCAACCCGCCTATCCCTCTTAAGCTCTTCAAGGCGGCATGATCGAGGATTCTCTGCCGCTTTTTTTCGGTTGGACGGAGCTGCTTTTTCAGGACAAACCGCCAGAAAGCCAGGAAAATGAAAGCGCCGGAGAAAATGAACACCCATGTTCCACCGAGTTCTTTCTGGAAAACAAAAGCCATAAGCCGGAACATCTTGTAATGCATGTACCGATTGGCGGCGGTCAGAGTGAAGGCGGCGATGATGCGCGGAATAAAAATGATGATCATGCCCAGCGACAGGCCGCTGATACCCGCTTGCAGAATCCTGATGACGTTTTGTCTTTTCAATTCTTCAGCTCATCGCGTTTGGGCTTTCAGTCAAGAGGACAAGGCATTATAAAAGCAATCAGCTTGATTCACAATATCCCCCGGGGTGCAGCGCCCGGCGAAAGTCCGGCGATGAAAAAGGAAATGACTCTTCCTCAATTGTCGCCTTTCTCATCGTCCAGGTTGTCCTGTTCCGCTCGGCCCTCTCAAGAGAGTTCGCCTTGACCGCGGGGATGTTTTACGTTCTCCCCTTGAGATACCTTATCACCGGCGCATCCGCCCCGCATTGTTCGATATAAAATCTTTCTTTATTCCGTCGCCGAGGATTTTTTATGACGGGCAATTTCAAGAAGACCGAATCCTCATTTCTTTGCCGCTGCCATGTCGGCATCTCTTTTAGCTTTGAAGGAGGTTCCTTCCTTCCAGTTCGGGAACAGGGATTCGTTGCTTAAGGCGTATCCGACCTTGAACATCAGCCGCACATCATCGATCGCTCCGGAAAAATCCCAGCCCGGGTCGAACTCATCGGTCGGCTTATGATAGCGCTCGGCCGTGTATTGCTCCACTTTTTTCTTAGTCCATTCTTTTCCATGTTCGACGCTGTCGATTCCGGACCCGATGTAAATCGCGGGGATTCCCTGCTTGGCGAAGGGAAAATGATCCGAGCGGAAGTAACCGCCTTTTTCCGGCGCGGGGTCCGGCCGGACGATGCGGCCCTGTTCTCCGGCCGCGGCCTCGACATATGCGTCGAGTTCGGACTTCCCGTATCCGACAACGGTCACGTCCTTCATTTTGCCGTAAACGTTCAGGGAATCCATATTGATCACGGCCGCCGTTTTTGTCGATGGATAAATCGGATTGTCGGCATAATACCCGGAGCCGATCAGGCCCTGCTCTTCTCCGGTGACCGCGAGGAAAACGATGCTCCGGCTGGGGGGCGTTTTGAGTTTTTTGAAGGCCCGGCCCAGTTCGATGAGTCCCGCGGTGCCGGTGGCGTTGTCCCGGGCGCCGTTATAGATGTTGTCTCCTTTGAGTTTGGGATCGAGGCCGAAGTGATCCCAATGGGACACGTAAATGACATATTCATCCGGCCTGGTCTTTCCCGGCAGAAGGGCGACGACGTTTCTGGATACGGACTGCCGGATGTTATTTTTCAGGACGACGGACGCCTCTAAACCGAGAGGGATCGGCTTGAATCCGGGCCGGGCCGCGGCGTTTTTCAATTCATCGAATTTGAGGTCCGCCATCTCGAAGATTTGGCGCGTCGTTGCCGATTGCATCCATCCTTCCACGGCGCATCGGGAGAGGTTGTTGTCATTGTCGACCAGGCTGAACTTCGGACCGGACCAGCCTTTCTCGACCACGCCCCAGCCGTAGGCGGCCGGTTCGGTTTCGTGGACGATCAGGGCTCCTGCCGCTCCCTGTCGGGCGGCCTCTTCGTACTTATAGGTCCAGCGGCCGTAATAGGTCATGGTTTTTCCCTCGAAAAACGCCGGATCGTCCGTGACAAAGCCGGGGTCGTTGATCAATATCACGACCGTTTTGCCTTTAACGTCAAGACCCTGGTAGTCGTTCCAGTGATATTCGGGGGCGACAATTCCGTAGCCTACGAAAATCATCTCCGACTTCTTCAGGGACGCCTCCGGAACCACGCGCATCGTGGCCGCCACGAATTCATTTCCGAAGGCGAATGCCGCGGGGGGGGAGGCCCCAGCCTTCGTCTTGGCGACGGTGAGCTTCATCTCGGGATCGGCCGTGATCTCCACCATCGGCACGTCCTGGAAAAAGTCGTCGCCGTTCCCGGGATGCAGTCCGAGCTTTCGGAATTCGGCTTCCAGAAATGCGACGGTTTTTTCTTCCCCCGCGGAAGCCGGAAACCTTCCTTCGAACTCATCCGATGCCAGGATTTGGGTGTTTTTCGCGAGGGTCTCCGCGGATATGCTGATCAGGGCGGATTCTGTTTCGTTTCCCGCCTTTTGGCAGGCGAAAAACGCTGCGGCAAAAATCAGGAGTGAAACAATTAGCTGGCCGATTTTTTTTATCATTCGATGTCCTCCATTTCGGATAGAGCGTATTTCGATGCGCTCCGAAATATCATTGGGTCAAAGAAAAATCAACGACGGCTCATCCTGACCGCCGAAGAGTCCCCGTCTCCAGTTCCCTGTTGTGGAGAAATATTTCCAGTTCGTGCTCGATTTCCCGGGCCGCCCGTTCGTAGGCTTCAATCCCGAATCCGCAGGGATCGGCGATTTCCCAGACGACAATCTTGTCTTTCGGGACAGATTTCATCTCCGCCAGGGCCTTGTGAACTGAGGAATCCATGGCGATGATATGATCAAATTCTTCGAGCTGATATTCCAGGACGTGGGTGGGCTTATGGCCGGAAAAATCGGCCCCATAGAACTTTTCGGCGACGCAGGCGGCTTCCTCATATACCGGACAATAGGCCGGAGAGATGCCGGCGCTTTTGGCTTCGATCGCTCCGCCGGAGAGTTTTTCGGCGATGATTTCGGCTAACGGGCTCCGGCAGAGATTGGCCGCGCAGACAAACAGAATTTTGATGGGTTTCCTGCCTTCCGATTTGGTCACGGCGTCATCCTTTCCCGAATTTTATATAGGGGGATAGAGCGAAAGTCAACTTGTCAAGTTGCGATTGACATTCGTTCATCCGCAGTGATACGTTTTTTGTCATCATTCCGAGGAGAGGAGGAGGTTTCGAATGTCCAAATGCCGTCTTCGAACGTTCATCGCTGTCTTTCTTTTAACGGCCGCGCTTTGCGCTGCCCAGACGATACCGGCGCCCGAACAATATTTCGGGCACCGCATCGGCGCGGAAAAAAAGCTGGCCCGATGGGACAAGATCGTGGAATATATGCGGCTTGTCGACAAGAATTCGGAGCGGATGGTTCTCCAGGAGAAGGGGAAGACCACGAGCGGAAATCCCTTTATTCTCATGGTGATTTCGTCCCCGGCCAATCTTCGCGATATCGAACGCTATAAGCGAATCAACCGCCGCTTGTTCGATCCCAGGACGATCGCCTCCGAAGACGAGGCGAAAAAACTCGTC
>Ga0315286_10000397_pt1 | contig 35929 bp, 27 predicted proteins | sample YL17G10_0_MG_FD_205038 | JGI IMG/M metagenome (GOLD analysis project Ga0315286, IMG submission 205038) | Sediment microbial communities from Yellowstone Lake, YNP, Wyoming, USA - YL17G10_0 | ecosystem: Environmental > Aquatic > Freshwater > Lake > Sediment | place: USA: Wyoming | collected...
CGGCGAATTTCAGAAATCCCGTCGTCGACGACGCGTACGTTGCCGCCGCGGGGCCGGCATCGAACTTCCTCCTCGCCGTCGGCGGAACGGCGCTTCTGATCGTCGTACGTCTGGTTTTCAAACACGTGCCCGGCCTGCACGAAAACAGCGGAAACTCGCTTCTTTTCTTCCAGCTGCTGTGCGTCAACTTGATCCAGATCAACTGTGTGCTCGGGTTCTTCAATCTCCTTCCCATCCCACCGCTCGATGGTCATTGGGTTCTGTTGCGCTATCTGCCGTCGAGATGGGCTGCGGTGCTCGCGGCGACCCGTCCCTATGGTTTTTTCATTCTCATCGCGCTTCTGTGGACGGGTGCCCTCGGCCGGATCATCGGGATTCCCGTGGAGTACATCGCCGGCGGGCTATTCCAAGTGGTCCAATACGCCGTTTCAGCCTTGTGACGAACGATTCGTGAAGCCCCTCGGGTGCTCGCAGCAAACGCAAAAAAGCCCCCCTCTTTCGAGAGGGACTTTTTCGCGGCGGCGGAATCCGATCCCAGATCTAGTCTTCCATCAAGCCGAGGCCCTCTCCTCGCTGGTCTGCTTGGAGCAGGATGGCGATCGCAGTGTAAATGCTTTCTTTGCCGGACTTGGTAACCGCCGTGACACGGTATTCGTATTCCACTCCCCTTCTCGCGCTCGCGTCGGCGTACGAGGTGGCCGAGATGGGAGCGGGAGTCAGTGTCAGCATGTCTTGCGTGGCGATTTCCACGCGATACACGAGGTAGCCGGCCAGTCTGGGATGCGAGTTTGGATCCCAATTGAGGACCAGCTTGTCCGTAGCCGACGCGCTTGCCGTCACGTTTGAGGGCGGCAGAATGGGCGCGTCATCGTCGGTCGGAGCAACAGAATCGCTTCCGCAACCGGCGACCAGCGCGCACAATCCGAGAAGCACGAAGGTCATGAAAAAAAGTTTGTTGGCGCTCATCTCCGATCGCCCTCCTTAAGTACAGCGATGATTCGATGGGTCCGCTTGCTTGCTCCACAGCCGCAAGGTGGTACGGTGAGAAATTGGGTTGGTGTGAGCGGCGACCACCTCGCAGCATACCGTCCATTCAGCAATCGGTGTACCAATCACTTCGTTCCTGGCCGGCCGAAGCCCGTTTTGCCGCATACGGATGCGGTTGTTCGCCATGGCGTCTCCGCTGGCTCGCTGGAAGTTCGCTCACGGGCGGCTTTTTTCCCGCAGGGGTGCGTTGTTACCGGGGATGCCGCGTAGGGAATCATTCGCCGGTCGACGCCCGCGCGCGCCGCGTGCAAAATGAGCCTCCGGACACGCGGGCCCGCGTGCAAAATGCCGCCGGGCCAAAAGCCCCTTGACTTTTCACAAGTTATGCTTTAATAGAGAAGAACGATCTTTGAAACCAGTGAGGCAAAGGAGGCCAGCACGATGACGAAAGCCGAAATTGTCGAGGATATCGCGGGCAAAACAGGGCTGACGAAAAAAGACGTGGCGATGGCGATGGATCAGTTCTTGGAATCGATTTCCAAAGCCCTCGCCGAGGGCAAGCATTACGAGATTCGTGGCTTCGGCACGTTCAAAGTCAAGGCGCGGAAGGCGCGGATGGCGCGTAATCCTCGGACGGGAGACGCCGTTCCGGTTCCGGACCGAAAGGTCCCCGTATTCAAGGTGTCGAAAGAACTCAAGGACATGGTCTCCACTCCATAGCCGGTTTCTTCCGCCGCTTGCCGTATTTTTTACCCGACGCCCAGCGATACACCTGACGCGGGAAGCGCTTGCATGTCGACGCCGATCGATCTTCGCAGTGACACGGTTACGCGCCCGGTGCCGGAGATGCGCAGAGCCATCGCCGAAGCCGTTGTCGGAGACGACGTCTTCGGCGATGATCCGACGGTCATCGCGCTCGAGCAGAGGATCGCGGCGCTTTTTGGCACCGAAGCGGCGCTTTTTGTGCCGAGCGGGACGATGGCCAACCAGGTTGCCCTGGCGAGCCTGACCGAGCCGGGTGACGAGATCATCCTCGACAGACAGTGTCACATTTTCAACTACGAGGTGGGGGCGGCCCCCGTGCTTTCAGGTCTTCAGTTCAATCCGCTCGACGGGGAGATGGGCGTTATCACCGCGGATCAGATCCGGCCTCACATACGGCCCCGGGATCTCCACACACCCGTTACCAAGGTGATCGTCGTGGAGAACACTCACAACCGCGCGGGCGGTCATCTGTTTCCCCTCGATGAGATGAAACGGATCAAAGCGCTGGCCGAGTCGCACGGGTTGAAAGTCCATCTCGACGGGGCCCGGCTGGCGAACGCCGTGGTGGCCACGGGGATTACGTTTCGCGAGTACGTGTCGTGCGCCGATACGGTGAACATGTGTTTTTCGAAAGGCCTCGGCGCACCGGTGGGCTCGATCGTGGCGGGCAGTACCGAAACGATCAAAAAGGCGCGTAGAAAAAGAAAACAATTCGGCGGCGGGATGCGGCAGGCCGGTATTCTCGCCGCGGCCGCGTTGTACGCCCTCGATCATCACATCGACCGCTTGCGAGAGGATCACGAGAACGCCCGGAGATTGGCCGACGCCATCCAGTCCGTCGACGGTTTGGAGCTCGTGTATCCCGTCGATACGAACATCATCGTTTTCCGTGTCGACGAGAAATTCGGTGCCGTGGAGGAATTTCTTGCGAGCCTCCGAGAACACGGCGTTCTTGCCGTTCCTTTTGGCCAGGGGATCGTACGGATGGTCACCCACCTCGACGTGAACGCCGAGGACATCAAAACGGTGGCCGGCCTGTTGGGACGTCTCAAACCCGCTCGCTAGGAGCCGGTCGGCGCCGAGAAGCCGCGGGACCGGCCCGCCGATTACCATGAACCGTTCTCGAGACAACCGCCCCCCGGGAACGCTAACGCTCGTCAGTACTCCGATCGGGAACCTGGGAGACATGACGTACCGAGCCGTCGAGACGCTCAAACGCGTATCGGCGATTCTCGCTGAGGATACACGGCACACGCGAAAACTCCTCGCGCACTTCGGCATCCAGAACGATCTCATCGCGTATCACGATTACAACAAGGAACGGGTGACACCCTCCCTCATTCAGAGGCTGGTCGACGGAGACGATCTCGCCGTGGTGACCGACGCCGGCACTCCGGGGATATCCGATCCGGGGTTCTACATCCTCCGCGCGGCGATCGCCGAGGGAATTCCCATCGGCGTCGTGCCGGGGGCGAACGCGATCCTTCCCGCGCTCCTTCTTTCGGGTTTTCCCACGGACGCGTTTGTCTTCGAGGGGTTCCTTGCGAGAAAGCACGGCGAACTCGAACGAAAACTCCGTTCGCTCGAAGACGAGCGCCGCACGTTCGTTGCCTTTGTCCCGCCGCACAGGCTGCTCAAGGTGCTGGAGGCGATCGATACCGCGTTGCCGGTGAGGCAGGTGGCCGTTGTTCGCGAGATCACCAAGATCCACGAGGAGGTGCGGCGCGGAACGGCGCGCGAGCTCATCGCCCACTTTGGCGCGGGTCGCGTAAGGGGCGAGATCGTCGTTCTCATAAGGGGCAGAGACAAATGATCTTGGTCAGCTCGACACGTGCGCGGGGGAGCAAGGTCTCGCGACGACCCTGCGCCCGCATCGCTCGGCTTCCCGCCTGGCGGCGGGCGATCCTCGCTCGCTCCTGCGCAAAGGGTCGTCGCGAGACCTTGCTCCCCCGCACTAGATTGGAACACGATGGGCTTCAATAAGAGCGCGATCAAAGAACGATCACGTCGCGTCCTCGATCCGGTGGTCACCCTTCTCGCATCGATAGGCGTGCCGCCGCTTCTCGTTTCCGTCCTCGGGCTCGCCGGGAGTTTCTGTGGAGCGTACGTCATCGCGAGAGGGTCGCTGTTTTGGGGCGGCGTCTGGGCCTTCGCGTCGGGCGTGTGCGATGTGCTCGACGGAAGTCTTGCGAGATATCGTGGACAAGAGACGAAATTCGGCGCCTTCATCGATTCCACCTTCGATCGCGTATGCGAATTCGTCATTTACGGCGCGATCCTCTTCTACTACATCGAGCGCGGGCACCCTCTGCTTCTCCTGGCCGTCATCTGGGTGGCGATGGGAGGATCGTTTCTCGTGAGCTACGCTCGCGCAAGAATCGAAGGGCTGGGTCATCGGTGCACGGTCGGTCTCCTCGAAAGACCCGAGCGGCTCACGCTCCTCATCGCAGGGCTTGTTCTTGGGCACACCGTGCTCGTCGTGGCGCTCATTCTGATCGCCTTCGGCACGGTGATCACCGTTTTGCAGCGGGTTCAGCACGCCTACCAGGTGACGCGCCGCGAACCCTGAGCTTCCCGTAGGAGATGGAGCTGACGGAAGGGCTGGTGCAGCCCCTGCGCCCGCTTCGCTCGGCTTCCCACCGCGGGTGGCGCCGATGGGGCCCCCGCTCCGCGCGCAGCCCGCGAGCACGGGCGGGGCAATCGGCGACAGGACCCGCGGCAGGCGATCCTCGCTCGCTCCTGCGCAAAGGGACTGCACCAGCCCTTCCGTCAGCCGCGGCCTCACGCCTGGATCGTGGTTGTCAAAGGGGAAGATACCCGGCAAGCCGCTCGATGATCGCCGAATGGACATCGTCCGCGACGGTGGCGCCGTCGATCACGATGATCGGGCCGAAAGTCCGTTCGTAAATCTTCCGGGTGGTGCGATAGTTTCGGTCGATTCGGGTCAGTATATCTTTTCTCTCGTAGGCCGTTGGGGCATCCTTCCGTTTTTTGAGACGCGTCAGACACTCCGAAACCGGGACCTGGAGGAAGAAGGTGACGTCGGGTACCGAACATCCTCTGTTGATGTCGATCACCCGCTGCGGGGTGATAGTGGGGTCGAGAGACTGGTAGGCGATGGAAGAAAGGACATACCGGTCGCAGATGACGTGGGTACCCCGCTGCCGCGCGTTCTCGATCAGTCGGGAATGTTCGGTGCGGTCGGCAGCAAACAAGAGACACAGTGCCCCTTCGGAAAACCCGATCCTCGCGTTCGTCTGCGGTGAGATGATTCTGCCCGATAGCGAGTCGCGGATGAGCTTTCCCACGGGCTCGTCGGTCGGTTCCTGTGTAGCCAGCGCATCCAACCGTTTTTCGGACAAGTAGTTAAGGAGTTTCCTGGTCTGGGTCGTCGTGCCCGACCCGTCGAGACCCTCGAGGACGAGGAACAACCCGCGTCTTTTTTTCATCTCGTACAAGCCCTGTCGTGAGGGTGGCGTTTCGCGCGGAACGAGGAAAGGTCCGTCGCCTATCCATACCACATTGGACAGAGGAGAGAAAGCGGAACTATTGGAAACGAGCGTCCGCGGTTTTTTCGAGGCTTAGCGCCGATGAACGGTATTGATCAGGTGTCAAAAAGCGATTATATTCCCTGCGGTTATAAAGCTCTATGGACATCCGGCGTTGGAATGCCTGTTGCAAAGGGCGTCGTTCAAGCATACCTCGAGAAAGCAGCGTTTTCCCGAACTCGGAGGCCAACCCCATGAATTTCCTCAAACCCCGCACGCTCGTCATTGTCGCGTTGCTCGTCTTCGTATCGGGTCTCACGATAGGATCCACGGCGAAGAACAAGAGCCAGGATAGAGAGAACGTCATCCACGATCTGGAAACGTTCGCGAAGGTCGTGGAAAAAGTGAAATCGTTCTATGTAGACGAGGTCGACACCCACGCGCTCGTCAAAGATGCGATCGAGAGCATGCTTGGCGAATTGGATCCTCACAGCCAGTTCCTCACGGGGCTCGACTACGAGGATCTGATGGTGAACACACAGGGGATATTCGGAGGGCTCGGGTTCTTCATCTCGTTTCGCGACAATTATCCTACGGTGATTTCGGCGATAGAGGGAACACCGGCGTACCGCGCGGGAATCCAGAGCGGGGACCAAATCGTCGATATCGAGGGCGAATCCGCTGCCGGCTGGCCAGTTGAGAAGGCGGTGCGTTACCTTCGAGGGAATCCGGGCACTCCGGTCCGGTTCACGATCAACCGTCCGGGGCTCAAGGACCCCATCGAGTACAATCTCGTTCGCGAAAAGATCAGCGTGGAGAGCGTGACGTATCACGGGATGTTTCAGAACGTCGGTTATGTGAGGCTCTCGAATTTCTCCAAGACGACCGAAACGGAGCTTAGCGCCGCGTTGAGCGATCTCGAATCACAGGGAATGAAGGCGCTCGTGCTCGACCTCCGTTCGAACCCCGGCGGCCTGCTCCAGGCGGCGACTGGAGTGTCGGAGCTCTTTCTCGACCACGACAAGCTTATCGTCTATACCAAAGGGCGTTACACGCAGAACAACCAGAAGTACTACGCCGGAAAGACGGGAAAGCACACGGGATATCCGGTTGTCGTCATGATTAACGGCGCCAGCGCCAGTGCGTCTGAGATCGTTGCGGGCGCGCTCCAGGACTGGGACGCCGCGCTCCTCGTAGGCCAGACGTCCTATGGGAAGGGAACCGTTCAGACGGTGTTCGCCTTGAGCGATAGCGAAGCGGTGAAGCTCACTACGGCCAAGTACTACACGCCGTCGGGGCGGAGCATCCACAAGGATGAACCGCGCGGGGAGGGTGATCTGGACACAGCCGGTTTGGAACCTGATACAGCCGCCGGCGACCCAACGCCGGGAACCACGAAGGGAAATCCGGCGAAGGAAGACTCCGCGGAGACTCCTCCGCCCGTGTATCACACCTCGAGCGGGAGGGTCGTGTACGGGGGCGGCGGGATCACCCCGGACCTCGAATTCGGGCCACAGAAGTACGGCGAGCTCGAGGGACGCCTGGAACGCGACGGATTGTTCTTCTCCTTCGCCTTGGACTACTCGATGAAACACAAGGTCGCTGAAAACTTCGAAGTGACCGAAGCCATACTTCGCTCTTTCAAGGATCTCCTGAGGGAACGCAATTTCAAGTTCGAAGAAAAGGAATTCTCGGGCGAGAGTCTCGAGTACGTGAAGAAGGCGATTCTTCGCGAGGTTGTGGCGAAGAACTTCGGGAGAAAGGCGATGTACAGGGTTCTTCTGGAGAGGGATCCCGAACTCCAGCAGGTGCTCGAAATCTACGCCAAGGCCCCGACGCTCGACCAACTGTTCGCTTATGCGGAGCGGCAGCGGGAAACCAAAAAGGCGAGCATCGAATGAAAAAGATCGCGGTTCTCTGCGACTTCGACGGGACCGTCGCCCGCGAGGATGTCGGGAATCTGCTTTTCCAAACCTTCGCGGACGCTGGAGAATGCTGCCAGGTGGTCAACCAGTGGAAGCGAGGGTTGATCACGTCACGCGACTGTCTCGAGCGGGAAGCGGCCCTCGCCCGGGCATCGCGCGAGGCGCTTGACGACTTCATCACGCAGAGAAAACTCGATCCGTATTTCAAGGATTTCGTCGACTTCGCCCGTCGGCGCAAGATGGAAATCATCATCGTGAGCGACGGTCTCGATTACTACATCGAGCGAATGCTCATGCGGACGGGACTCGCCCACATCGATTTTTTTGCCAACGCGCTCCACTTGAACGACCACTTGCTCCACGTGAGGTTCCCCTACTACGACATGCTGGACTGCCGCTCGTGCGGTAACTGCAAGACGTATCATATGGAAAAGTACAAGGCGGACGGGTACTTCGTCGTGTACATCGGAAACGGATTGTCGGACCGTTGCCCGTCGAAATACGCCGATTTCGTCTTTGCAAAAGGGGATCTGCTCGACTACTGCACGAAGAATGGTGTCGAGTCCACGGAGTTCCGGAACTTCAGGGACGTGGAACGCGAACTCCTCAGCCGCTTCGTACTCAACGGGGATTTTTCCGACGAACCGGAGAACCCCGGAATCCTCTAGTCTTCCGGCGGTTGATGGTCGGGGTCCAAACGGCGCGTGGCCGTTCCCACCTTCGACACGAACTCGAATAGCTCCGGCTTGGGGATTTCCCCTTTACTGACGTATTCCTCGAGATCGTTCTGGATTTCCACGACGTCTTTGGGGTGGACCTTTCCACTCATCGCCCTTTGGTAGAAGCGATCCATGATCCCGCGTATCTCTTCACGCTGGGGGGCGGTGATGTCCTCGGGGAGACACTTCATGAAATTGCCGACGAGCCCCTTGAGCTTCCTCTCGCTCGGTGGAGCGGCGTTCCTGAAAATGAGCAAAGCGCTGAGCGTTGCGAGCGCGGCGACGAGAAGGACGGCGCCGGCGATTCGTCTTGGGTTGTACATCGGTCAGACACCTTTCTTGAGATATCTCTCGTACCATTCGACCGTGGCGCTGGAAGCCTCAACGAGGGGACGAGGTGGTTCGTCCGGTGCGACACCGGGCGGGTCCGTCACGCCGAACGTGTGCCCGGTCCGGAGGATCACGATCCTTTTGTCCTGCAGGCGGTGCTCAGCCTCGTGGAGCGAACGGGCGCGGGCGACTGCGACGACGAGGTCGACCTTCCCATGGACGATGAGGTGCGGGACATGCAGCTCGGTCGCCCGCCGGCGAAGGTCGTAGACATCGCGATTCCTTTCGAGATCGTCGAGGTAACGGGATGAGAGACGGAGTCTCATTCCGTCGCTTGCGCAGGTGAAGTCGTACTCGCCGTTCTGCCGCCAGCGCGCTTTCTGTTTCGGTGTGAAGTGGTCGGGATGGTCCGGCGCGGCCCACGTGCAAAGGGCGCTGATCCGGTCGTTCTCGAGAGCATTCAGAAACGCCGATACTCCGCCACGGCTGTGACCGAAGAGGCCCAACGGCGTCCCAGGTCCGACACGGTGACCGAGGCCGTTCTCGCCGACAAGCCGCAGCACCAGCGCGAGATCCTCGTACTCGCGTTTCAGCGTGTTCTCACGAAAGAGATCCGGCCGGAGATACCGCGTCTTCTCGAACGACGTGCCGCGCGCGGGAGCGTGCGCGGCATTGTCCTCGTCTTCCGTGTCCCGAATCTCTGGAAACGTGCCGTTGAACGAATAGTCGATCGAACACGCCGCGATGCCGGCGTTCGAGAGACACGTCGCAAGATAGGGGAAGAACCCCCAGCTCTTGTATCCTTTGAATCCGTGGCAGAGGATGACGATCCCCGAGGGCGGCTGTCCGGCGGGCAGATAGAGGTCGCCGCGGACCGCGAACCCATCCGCCGTCGGGATTTCGATCGTCTCGACGGTCGAAGCGAACATACCGTCACATTAGAAAATCCCGCGTTCCAGCGCAAGCGGGTAGCATAGAGATTCGCACGCGAATCCCTTCCGGAGATTCCCATCCCGGACCGGGCGCGCGTTCTCTCTTGCCCAACCCCTTTTCCCACATTATCATCTAGGCCATGGTGTCGACCCAGAAAGCCGGACACAAAGCGCGCCGCCTCAGCCGCGAGATCGTCTCGCAGACCGCCCCGACCCCCCAGCGGCTCATGGCCAGAAACGGCGAGCCCATGGAAGGCATCCGGGTCGTTCTCGCGCCGCTCTGTGGGATCACGGATGCCGTTTTCCGAAAGGCCTGTATGGACCACGGGGCGGAGCTCGCCGTCTCCGAGATGATCAGCTCCGAAGGGCTCGTCCGCAACAGCGGTCACATCCAGTCGCTTCGTCACCTCGACATGAGCCATGGTCCTCTGTCGCTCCAGATTTTTGGCGCCGATCCCGAGGTGATGGGTGAGGCCGCGGCGATTCTCTCCGAGCTCGAGCCTCGATTCGTCGACATCAACTTCGGCTGTCCGGTAAGAAAGATCGTCAAGCAGAACGGAGGATCGGCCATACTCAAGGATCTCGCGCTCCTGGGGAAGATCTGCCGCCGGGTGGTGGAGAGGAGCCGTGCCCCCGTCTCGGCCAAGATCCGCGCGGGGTGGGACAAACCCGCGGTCGAAAGCGTCCGTGACATCGCGCGCGTCATCGAAGACGCCGGCGTGTCGATGATCACCGTCCACGCCAGAACAAAAGCTCAGGCGTTCGACGGCAAGGCGGACTGGCTTCTCATCAAGACCGTCAAAGAAACGGTCTCGATCCCCGTCGTGGGGAACGGCGACGTATCCGATGGGCAGTCGTATCTTCGCATGAGGGAAATGACGGGATGCGATGCCGTAATGATCGGCCGCTCGGCGATAGGGAACCCGTGGGTCTTCGGAGAGATCAAAGCGGCGATCGACGGCCGCGAATACACGCCGCCCAATCTCCGCGACCGTGTGACGGGGTTGGTGTGCCACGTCCGCTCGAGCGTTCGAAACGACGGCGAGCCATTCGGCGTCATCGCGGCCCGCAGGGTGATGGCCGCTTATCTCAAGCACGTCCCAAACGCGCGGGACATCCGCGCGAGGATGATGACGTTCACGCGACTCGCCGAGATCGAGGAAGTACTGGAAGGTTTTCTCACACGCATCGATCCAAGGACACAGCAATGAACGAAGACGCTTTGAAAAAACTCCTCAATGATTTCAAAACGGGAGATGCGACCGAGTCCGAGGTGCTCGACGCTCTCCGGCATCTTCCCTTCGAAGACATCGGCTTTGCCAAAGTGGATCACCACCGCGAGCTTCGCAAGGGGTTTCCCGAAGTCGTGTACGGGGAGGGGAAGACCAACGAGCAGATCCTCGCCATCGCGGAGAAGATCATCGGCCGGGGACAGAATCTTCTGGTCACCCGCATCGATGAACGCGCCGGCAGCGAGCTCAAGTCACGGTTTCCCGAAGGCGAATACGCGCAGGCTGCCCGCATCTTTTCCATCGAGCTCAAACCCAAGGAAAAATTCGGGTACGTTCTCGTCGTCACGGCCGGCACATCGGATATCCCCGCTGCCGAGGAAGCGGCGATCACCGCCTCGCTCTTCGGCTGCAACGTGGACCGGATCTTCGACATCGGTGTGGCCGGTGTTCACCGCCTTCTCTCCTATCAGTCCCTGATCGAATCCGCCGATGTGATCGTTGTCGCTGCGGGAATGGAGGGGGCGCTCGCCAGCGTGGTGGCGAGTCTCACCAAAGCTCCCGTCGTGGCGCTTCCCACGAGCGTGGGGTACGGGGCGAGTTTCAAAGGGCTTTCGGCGCTTCTCGGCATGCTCAACAGCTGTGCGGCGGGGGTGAGTGTGGTGAACATCGACAACGGGTTCGGAGCTGGGTGCGTGGCGGCTCTCGTGTGTGCGAGGGGGCACAAACTCGCGGAGGAGATGGGGAAAAACTCATGACAAAAGCCCTCGTTCTCGATCCGTTTTCGGGGGTGAGCGGGGACATGTTCCTCGCCGCGCTCGTCGATCTCGGAGTGCCCTTCGATGCGGTCCGCCGGGCGGTTCTCGGGATACCGGAGTTAGCGGGGGTAGACGCCGAAACAAAGCGAGTCGCCCGAGGGGTCTTCGAAGCCGTTCAGGTGTGCGTGACCTGCCCTCCATCGTCCGAACATCGTTCGGTCTCCGACATTCGAAAGATCGTGCAAGCATCGACGCTCAAAGACGAGGTGAAAGAGAGGATCGCGCAAACGTTCGATGCCCTTGCCGATGCCGAGGCCAAAGTGCACGGGTGCAGCCGCGACGCGGTCCATTTTCACGAAGTGGGGGCGCTGGATGCGATGTTCGATATCTTCGGAGCGCACGTGGCGCTCGATCTCCTCGGGAATCCCGTCTGTTATGTGAGACCGATCTCGCTTGGCACGGGGAAGACGGTGTGCCGGCACGGCGAGATCCCGCTCCCGGCGCCGGCGACGCTCGAGCTTCTCAGCGGGTTCAAAGTGAGGTTCACGGAGCGAGATGAGGAGCTCGTGACGCCGACGGGCGCCGCGATCGTCGCTTCGCGTTTCGATCCGCTCCCCTCCGATGCGCTCGTCGTCCCGGAGCGCGTCGGGTACGGCGCGGGGACACGCGAGGGCAAGGGACTTCCCAACGTCCTCCGGGCGATGCTCTGCACGATCGAGCCGCGCACAGCCCACGTGTGCATTGTGACCAGCACGATCGACGACATGAATCCCGAAGTGTACGGCTATGTCATGGAACAACTCCTCTCCCGGGGCGCCCTTGATGTGTACTACAACCCGGTGATGATGAAAAAGAACCGTCCCGGCGTGGAGATCACCGTGACCAATGAAGAGAAGGATGTCACACGGATCGTCGATTTTCTGATGAGAGAGACGACGACTCTCGGCGCGCGGATCCACAGGGAGGAACGGGTCGAGCTAACTCGCAGGTCGGAAACGGTGAACACATCCTACGGGTCGGTGGCGGTGAAGGTCGCCGATCGCCCCGGTGGGGTGGAGACGATGAGCCCGGAGTACGAGTCGTGCAGAACTCTGGCCGAGAAAACAGGTGTGCCGCTCATCGAAATCTACGAAGCGGCGAAAAAAGCATGGAACGAGAAACCCTTGCGCAAATGAGAACCCGGCGGGCGTTCGCCGTGGGCCGGGCCTTGTTCCTCGTGGCGGCGGTGTTTTGGGGCTGCGCCAGACAGGCGAGACACCCCGCCGAGAAGGTCTATCTCCACAAGATCGCCGACGGTGAAACCCTCGCCGACGTCGCCGAAGACTACTACGGCGATCCCGAACGAGCCCCGGTCATCGGAGAGTTCAACGCGATTCCCCACGAAACCGTTACGCCGGGGACGGTCGTTCGTGTGCCGATGACCGAGAAGGATATCGAGCGACTGCAGACGCGCGAGAGGGCGAGAGTCCCGTACGACACGGGGCTGGAGCTTGTCGAAAAGGCGTCGTACGTCGATGCCGTTCAGCGTTTCCAGGAGGCCCTTTCGATCGACCCCGAGTTCGCGGATGCGGTCTACAACCTCGGGGTCACGCTCCAAATGTTGAAGTCGTACGAGAAGGCGAAGGAACAACTCGAAAAAGCGGCCGCGCTCCGGCCCAAGAACGGGAAGTTCGGTTTTGCCCTTGGGAACTGTCTGTTTCACCTGGGTGATTTTCCGGAAGCGGCCCGCGCGTTCGAGAAGGTCATGGAGATCGACCCCTCGCACACCAAAGCACTCTACAGCCTCGCCGTCTGCTACGAGAAACAGGAAGAGAAAGACAACGCACGGAGGACGTGGGAGCGGTATCTCGAGCTGGACAGTACGAGCGCGTGGGCGATCGAGGCGCGAAAGCGGCTCAACGAACTCAAGTAATCCCTTCTGCAGGATGAAACGGCCGATACTCTCGAACGTGAATGATCGAACTGGATGACATCACCGTCTCGCTCCCAACGGGGCACCCCCACGCGAAAACGATCCTCGAACATGTGACACTCACCATTTCAGACGGCGAGTGGGTGGCCGTCGCGGGCCCCAACGGATCGGGCAAGTCGACCCTTCTCAAAACCCTCGCCGGTCTTTACCCACCTGCAACCGGCCGTCTGCGCGTGAGCCCTCGAGACACGCGGGGAGCCCTGAATCAAAACCCGCTGCGCGAAGGGCGAGCAGTCATGGCGCTCCTGCTCCAGGAGCCGGACAACCAGTTCGTCGCAAGCTCGGTGCGAAACGAGCTCCTTCTGAGCATCGAGCCGTCGCTGGACACGCTGACGCGCAACGGGCGTATCGCCGAGGCCGTCGAGCGCTTCTCGCTGGATCCCCTCCTGGAACGAAACCCCCATCGGATTTCCGGCGGCGAGAAACAGCGGCTTGCCCTGGCGACCGTGTGGCTCTCCGACCCCGAGGTACTTCTTCTCGACGAACCCGCGTCGCACCTCGATACGGTGGAACGCGAGCGATGCATCGGCTTTGTCCGCGAGCTCAACCGCGCGGGAGTAACGGTCGTGTGGGCGACGCCGGGAGGGGACGACCTTCGTGAGGCGAGCCGCGTGGTGTACTTGAGCGGCGGCGAGATTCGGTTCGACGGCCCCGCGGAGGATCTCGAAAGAGAGGCGCGGGCGAAAGGGTTCGACGTTCTGTTGTTCGACGGACTGTCGCCGGCGCGCGGCGAAACGGTCGTCAACGCTGAGGCGACCGCCGCACGGGCGCGGCGATCGTCCGCCGAAGAGATCGTGATCTCGATGGACACGTTCTCGTTCGCCTACGATGAAGTCGAGGTCTTTCGCAGGGTGAGCGGGGACATACGGGCGCTCGAGACGGTGGGGATCGCCGGAAAGAACGGGTCGGGCAAGTCGACGCTTCTTTCTCTCTTCGGCGGGGTTCTCGAGCCAACGGGCGGGAAGATCCGCCGTACGTACCTCAAGCCCGTGGAAAAGAGAGCAGGCCGTCCGGAACAGGGGGTGTTCTACCTCTTTCAGAGCCCCGAGCGGCTCTTTTTTGCGGAGACGGTCTTCGAGGAAGTGGCGTTCGGCTTGAAGTCGCTCGGAGTGGGTCGCGGCGAGCTCGCACGCCGCGTGGAGGACGCCCTCTCCTGCACGGGTCTCGACCCGGGAGTTTTCATCGAGCGTTCGCCGTTCAGCTTGAGCCTGGGGGAGATGCGGCGTCTCGCCTTTGCCATCGCTTTTGCCCTGCGGCCGAAGCTCCTCCTTCTCGACGAGCCTGCCTCGTGTCTAGACACGGCGGGCCGCAAGATTCTCGGAGGATTGATCGACGCGTTGAGATCCGGCGGGAGTACCGTCGTCATTGCGTCACACGACGTCCCCATCCTTCACCGCACGACGGACCGGTGTCTTACCATCGACAACGGGCGGCTCGTCTAGCTTATTCCACGCGTACGCGGAACCCCACGTACGCGGGGCGGGGCGGTCCATAGGGTGTCGCCGGGTTACGCACCGACACCGCCGAAAGCCCCATCACTCGTCCGCCCTCTTTATCCGTCGCCCATTCAGCCACGTTCCCGCCGAGATCGTAGATCGGCACGTCCGTGTCTCCCGCGGCTCGGGCGTCGTCCGCTTTTTTTGGGGTGCCGCTCTCGACGGCGGATGCACCGCCGGCCATCGAACCGCCGGACCGAGGATCCACCGGCCGGAACGATCCCACTTCCTCGATGAGCAAACGGGTTTTCTCCAATTCGCCTACCTTGGCTTCAACCAGTTCTCTCTCTTCCGGCGTCGGCGCGTAAGCCACCCAGCGGTCGAGGTTGTTCTCGTTCTCGGTGTTCGATTTCGCCGCATCGACGAGTTTGTTCATCTCGTCCACGGTGGGAAGCCTGAATCTGTGGCCCGTCTTCTCGCTCAGCCACAGGCAGTAAGCGCGCGCGTCCTCGTACGAAACGCCGTTTGCCGGGTAGTTTTCTGTGCCGGGGGGAACGTCGTACGCGGATCTGAACTCCTTGAACTGGGCGCGCGTCACTTCGAACCGGCCGACCTCGATCCCGTTGAAGCTGACGACTTCCGGAACGAGGACTCCGCCGACGATCCGGCCGTAACGATCTCCATCGCGGGAGATTTTGGTTTTCTCCAGGGCCATCGCCAGAGGCGAGAGCGTGTCGAGCGCCTCGTTCGCCGGTCTGTGCGTCTCGAAGAGGTACTTGTCGAACCAGACGAGCTCTTCCTCGACTTTGCGTTTCCGGTGGGCGAGTTTTCGAAGCCCGTGTTCCTCGTCGGGGAAGAGAAGGAAGCGGACCGGCGCCGCGCCGATTTGCTGGATCGCGCGAAACTGCTGCCAGCCCTGTTCGGTAGGGACCGACGTGTCCCTTGTTCCGAACATGATGAGAGTGGGCGTTCTCATCTCGCGCATGCGGAAGAGAGGTGATTTCTCGATGTACGTATCCGGTTTGTCCCAGGGGGGACCGCCGAGGTACGCGTTGTCGAAGGCGGCGCCGAACGCGCAGTTTCCGTAGTCGCTCGTCCAGTTGACGTCGCCCGCCCCCGCGCACAACACCTTGAACCGGCCGGAACGAAGACACGCCTCGATGGCGAGGATGGCTCCGTTGCTCCACCCCATGATTCCCAAACGATCGGGATCGACGAGACCGCGCCCAATGAGGGTGTCGATTCCCGTCATGATATCCGGGACCTCGTAGTCGTAGTAGTGACCCTTGATCGACTCGACCCACCGGAGGCCATAGTTCCCGCTGCCGTGGTAGTTCACGTTGAAGACGAACGCGCCCTTTGAGGCGAGGAGGTGAGGATAATCCCCCCAATTCGCGCTGAAGAAATCCATGTCGGCCCCCGCCGGTCCTCCGTGTATCGAGGCGATGAGCGGGTATCTCTTGCCCTCCTCGTAGCCGAGCGGGTAGTACAGAACACCCTCGACCTCTTCATCGAGCGCCCCCCTCCAGCGGACGATTTCGGTCCGGGCGAGAGATCTCTTCCTCATATCTTCGTTGAGACGGACGAGTTCCTTTTCATTGACAAGTCCGCTTCTCCCGATGACGGCCGTCATGATCTCCGGTACGCGCGACGCGCCGGTGCGGAGATACACGAGCCGGTTTCCGTCCCGCTCCGCCGCCAGGAGACGGATCGATTGATCGTTCTTGGTCCTCAGGGTTTGCTTTTTCTCGACGCGGTGACCCGAGGTTTCCAGGTAGATGATGGGGTCTCTCACTCCGCCCGCCACAGCGGCCACGATGCCACCGCGAACGACGGCGTACGCGTGGCCGAGACCGTTCTCCCAACCCGTCGCCACTTTCCTCAAGGATCCGGTTTCGACGTCGAAATAGTACAGCTCATCGATGCTCACGTAGGTGTCCGTCGAATCGCTCGCCGTGGGCCGCCGGCAGTAGAAGCCTTTGCTCTCTCCGTCCCACGCGAAATCGTACGGCGCCACGTGAGGGGCCGGGAGGATCTCGCGGCGCGTGCCGGCGGAAAGATCGAGAAGAAACTGACGAGGCGGGTTCTTGTAGTCGTACGCGTAGTTGACATCGATGTTCTCATTGGTCGCCACCCACCGGCCGTCGGGCGAGACCGCGAATTCGGTGACCGCGCCGGTGTTCGTCGTAAGACGGGTGATATCTTTCTTCTCGATGGAAATCTCGAAAAGGCGGACGGGAGGATAATGCTCCTGGTCGGCCACGATGATCGTTGAGTCTTTGGCTTTCTTGAGCGTGCGCTCGCGGAGCGTCGAGTCCTCGCGCGCGGTGAACAGGATCGTTTTCGCGTCGCGCCACTCGAAGCGATCCACGCCTGGCGCCACGTCCGTGAGTTTCTCCGGTTCGCCTCCGCGGATGTCGTAGAGGTAAATCTGTGTCGACGCCTTTTCGGGCGTGCTCAAGAACGCGATCTTGGCTCCGTCGGGAGAAAACAGGGGAGAGCGGTCGCTGCGAGTGGTTCGTGTAATCGGAATCGTGATCGTGTCGTCAGTGCTCGACAGGAAGACATTCTGTTTGAAATCGGTCTTCTCTTTGTCGGGGGTCACCTTGACCCAGACGACCCACCGCCCATCCGGCGAGATATCGAACCCGGTCGCCGACTCGTTGTAGATGATATCGTCTACGGTCATCGGATGGGTGTCGGCCGCCCGCAGGTCTTTCGCAAAGAGAACGACAAGAACCATACCGGCCGCGAAACAGGTGATCGTCGTTTTAACTCTCATGGCCCCTCCCGATGGATTGCAGGGATCGCCGCGGGTCTGCAGCGAGGAAGAAGTTCCGGCGAGCTCGAACGGCACATCTGTTGAACCAGGCTGCCGATTGTACTATAGTACGCGTGGGAAATCCAGACGGCTTCGAGAATGCGGAGGGTCCTATCGTGCGAATCGCCATAATGGCGGACATCCACGACAACATCGGAAAGGCGATCGCCGCGGGGCAGGAGTTCGACGTGGTGTGTTGCGGGCGCAGCCACCGATTTGGAGCCGAAAAAGACGGGGAAGAGCGCCGTGGTGAATTCGGCGGAGATCTTCGGTATCCTCACGGGCAAATCCACTCTTGCCATCTACGACACACGCACGGGCGAAGTCGAGCGCGTCGACGTCGACTGATGATGGCCCCATGAAACTCAAACACTGGGTCGCATTCCTTTCCCTCACGCTCATCTGGGGGACTTCCTTCTTGTGGATCAAGATCGCCGTCCGTGAGATCGATCCCTTTTCGCTCGTTGCGTTCAGACTGGCCTTTGGGCTGGCGGGTCTTGCGGTCTTCTTTCCGTTTCGCAAGCCGCGGATCCCCCGGGAAGCCCGCGTGTGGGCGTCTCTCGCGGCTCTCGGTCTCTTGAGTTCGGCGATCCCCTGGGTGGCGATATCGTGGGCCGAGACGACAATCGACTCGGCGCTCGCGTCCGTGCTGAACGGTACGGTTCCTCTTTTTACGATCGTGATCGCGCACCTTTTCCTCCGCGACGATCGGATCACATCGGAACGGGTCATGGGGCTTCTTCTCGGCTTCGCCGGTGTGGTCGTGCTCACACAGCGGCCCGGCGGAACGTCCGCGTCCGTCGTGCCGGAAGGCGCCGGCTTCATCGGCAAAGGCGCCATGCTGCTGGCCACCCTTTCGTACGCCCTGGGGAGTGTGCACGCCCGGCGGAACCTGCACAGCGTCGACGCCCTCGTGCAGGCGTTTTTCTCGATGGTGTTCTCGCTCGTTCTGATCGTCGGCGCGATCGCCGCGTTCGGTCACGGACTCGCCGTTCCCGTACGAACGGACACGTGGACCGCGCTGCTGTGGCTTGGAGTGTTGGGAGCGGGTGTCGCGTCGCTCGTTTTCTACGTGCTGCTCCACGCCGTGGGACCGACCCGCGCGTCGCTCGTGACGTACACGATTCCGGTGGTCGGTGTGACGCTGGGGGTGCTAATCTTGAGCGAGAAGCTCGATTGGCACCTCGTGGTGGGGATGTTTCTCATCGTCGCGGGGGTTTGGGCGGTCAACCGGCGGTGAGCGGGCTTAAAAGCGGGCGGGTTCAGAACACGGAACCGTGCGGGTTGAAAACCTAGAATGCTGGAGGTAGTTCGTGGCCGGTGCGCTCTTCAAGAAAGTCTCGGTTCTGGCGCTCGCCGTTTCTCTTGCGGGGGCGGCCGCTGCTGGGTGCAGCGACAGACGTTTTCAGGATCGTTTCAAATGGAATGAGATCATTGGCTCGATCATTCTCTCGAAGCAAACGAGCGGAGGGCCGGTGTATCTCGATGTCGTTCGCGTCATGCCCCTCGATTGGGAAAAGTTCTACATGTTTCCTCCTCGTACCCCTATTGAAGATATCCAGAAAGCGCTGGGGTTCAAGTGGAGCGGGGCGAAACAAACGCGGATCGACGAGCGTGACGACATTACACTTCTCATTTTCGTTATCGGCCGGACCGTCCAAGACGCCATCGAGCAGCCCAGAAACGCGGGTGACTTTTCTCGCCTGAAGCCCGGTTATCCCTACAGCCCCCGCGAGGGGTATTTCGAAGTGGTCGAGGAAAAAGAGGGCGGGAAATCCGTGTTCTACTTCGTCGAAGCGCAGAGATACCCGAAGAAATAATCCTCTTGGCGCGGACTTGGTTCAGTGCGTTGATGGGTTGCTGCAGGCCCTTTCGCGGGAGCAAGCGAGGATCACCCGCCGCAAGGCGGGAAGCCGAGCGCAGCGGAGCGAGGACTCGGCACGACCCTCCATCGCACAAACGAGCTTAGTGGCGCGAGAGCCCGCAACGACCCTCCACCGCACACGCAAACAGAGCGTCCCTCGCTCCGCCGGTGTTTCCGCACTTCTAGTCGAGAAGATCCTTCTGTTTCTCGGCGTCTCCCCATTTGGGAAGCTCGAACTGGCCGGGGCGGGATTTGGTCACACCGCGAAGCCACGTGTCGGGGTAGCCGACTTCCTTAGGGTTCCCCTTCTCGTTCTGGATGTAGCCGTCGTTGTATTTCGTGATGAGATACTCTCCGAGCGAACGCCACCGGTCGACGACGGCCTCGGCGCGGCCAACCGAATAGTCCGTGAGGAACCGCGCGAGCAGTTCATGGTTTTTTCTCTGCAGAGCCAGGGCGGTCTTTTCAATTTCCGGTTGGAGCAAGACGAAATTGTTTTCGAGCTCCGACTGCACCATCTGTATGTCTTTGATCATGTACGAATATCTCAAGTTGGCGTAGTTCGCGACGAAGTTGAACACCCACCACGCCGAGTCCCACGAGAACCTGTCCAGGCTTCCCACGGTGAACGACGGAGGAAGCGAGTCGATGCCGCAGTAGAGCGGGACGTAGCAGGTCGTGTATGTATCGTCCACGCCGTACCACAGCACTCCTCCGATCGGATCGGGGAGGCCGGAGCGTGACTGCGAGACGAACGAAAAACCGGTCTGCTGTGTCGATATGGGACGTTCCCAGGCGTGCTTCACGCCGTCCACTTCCCAGGTGATGGGGCGGGATCGGTTCGGCGTGCCGAAGGGCCCTGCATCGATTCCTTTGGTCATGTCGAACTCCGTCCCTTCGTAGTGATCGCGCATGAGCGCGAAGACGTCATCGAGGGAGAGTTTCTTGTCCGGTTTGATCCACAGCGGATAAGGTTCGGCGCCTTCGGTTCCCCGATGATAGTCGAACGGCCACTCTCTCGAAGGGGCAACCCGTCTGAAAAGACTCCACACACGAGTCGCCGCGTAGCGAAGCATCTCGGGATGGGCGGGGTTGTACGCGTCGCAGAAGCTGAACGGTCTGCCCGAGTTCGGATCGTAGTAGCCTTTGTCCACGGCAAATGAGATGACGTTCGGGGCGTAGAGGCAGTTCTCCGGGTCGTTGAGGGGGAATGAGCTGATACGCGACGCATTCGCGTGAGCACAAACGCACCCGTCGGGCACACGGCGCGCCACCCAGATGGCGCCCTTTTCGCCGGGTCCCGATCCGATCATTTCCATGAGCCACGCCTCGCGGGGATCGGCGATGGAGAAGGACTCTCCCGTGCTCGCGTACCCGTATTTCTCGACGAGGTTTGTCATCACCTCGATTGCCTCGCGCGCCGTCTTCGCCCGCTGGAGGGCCAATCGCATGAGGATCCAGTAGTGAAGGAGCCCTTGGCGGTTCTCGAGCTCGATGCGACCGCCGAAGGTCGTTTCACCGATGACCACCTGATGTTCGTTCATCAGATGGACGACGCCGTACGTGTGGGGGACTTGTTTGACCGTACCGCGCACGCTGTCGCTCCAGTCTTTGATTTCGAGGTAATCTTCGGGAGCGTAATCTTTGGGCGGATCGTACCGCAGACGGGGGTGAAACTCGCCGTCACACGTGTACGTGACCATCACGGAGCCGTCCTTCGAAGCTCCCTTCGTCACGATGAGGTTGGTGCAGGACCACGCCTGCGCGGCGGTCATTGCCGCGACAAGCGACAGAGAAAAGCATAAAGCGCGCAAGTTCATGGAAACCTCCCTGATGACCGGGATTATAACAGATTGTTCGGAAGGGAGGGGTGGGCGTTGCCGGCTCTCTCGTGGTGCGGTTTGTGCGTTGAGGGGTTGCTGTGGGTCCTCGCTCCACTTCGCTCGGCTTCCCGCCGCGGGTGGCGCCGATGGGCCCCCCGCACCGCGCGGAGCTTGCGAGCACGGGTGGGGAAATCGGCGACAGGACCCGCGGCGGACGATCCTCGCTCGCTCCCGCGAAAGGGCCCACAGCAACCCCTCAACGCACAAACCGCGGCGGGATTTAACACCCAAGAGAAGAGGTTTGCGCTATAATGGCTCGCATCGCGGCAAGCGAAGCGTCAAGGAGGTAAAGAATGTTTCGGCCTGTCGATACCCTCCAGCGTTCACGGGGGATCGCTTTTGTGGGTAACTATCTTCCCCGCATCTGCGGCATTGCCACTTTTACGTACGATCTCGCGGAGGCCGTTGCCCGACAGGCGGGCAAGGATCAGCCCGTCATCGTAACGGCGATGAACAACAGACCCGAAGGTTACGTCTATCCGGACCGGGTCAAATTCGAAGTACGGCAGGATTACCAGGTTGACTACTCGCGGGCGGCCGACTTTCTCAACTTCAGCCGTGTCGATGTGATCAACCTCCAGCACGAGTACGGGATCTTCGGCGGAGAATGGGGATCCAATCTTCTCACGCTCGTTCGCGACCTCCACCGGCCCCTCGTCGTTACGTGCCACACCGTGGTGAAGGACCCCGACCCCGCTCAGAAGGGAGTGTTCGTCGAACTCGCGGCGCATGCGACGAAACTCGTTGTGATGAGCCAGAGAGCGGTCGAGTTTCTCCAGCAGATCTACGGGGTAAGCCCTGAGAAAATCGTTCTCATCCCGCACGGGATCCACGACGTGCCGTTCATCGACCCCAACTACTACAAAGACAAATTCGGCGTCGAAGGCCGGAGAATTCTCCTCACGTTTGGTCTTCTCCACCGGAACAAAGGGATCGAGTACATGATCGAGGCTCTCCCCGCTGTCGTCGAACGACACCCCGAAACCACCTATCTGATACTCGGCGCGACGCATCCGAACGTCGTGGCCGATGAGGGAGAGGCCTACCGTCTAAGTCTCCAGCGCCGCGTGCGGGAGCTGGGGCTCGAAAAGAACGTGTTGTTCCACCCGCGGTTCGTCGATCTCGACGAGCTGCTCGAGTACATCGGCGCCGCGGATATCTGTGTGACTCCGTATGTCAACGTCGAGCAGGTCACCAGCGGCGCGCTCTCCTACTGTATGGGAAGCGGCAAGGCGGTGGTGTCCACGCCGTACTGGCACGCCGAGGAACTCCTTGCGGAGGGGCGCGGGCTTCTCGTTCCCATGCGTGATCCCAAAGCCTTGGCCGACGCGGTGACCGCGCTTCTCGATGACGAAGTACTGCTCAGCGCTACGCGAAAGAAGGCCTATTTATACTGTCGAAACATGACGTGGTCGTCTGTAGCCGCGGCTTACGTGAAACTCTTCGACGAAGCTCGAAGCCGGATACCGAAAACCGTGCCCACGGCCTCGGACATGCGGCACGCGCTGGCGGTGTCGAGCCTGCCGCTTCCCAAGCTCGATCACCTCTTGAGACTGAGCGATGATACCGGACCGGCGCACCACGCCCGCCACACGATTCCCGACTGGGCCTACGGGTACCGGCTCGAGGATGCCGCCGGCGCGCTGGTGGCGAGCGCCAAGTACTACAAGACGTTTGCGGACAAAGCGGCGGCGCGACTCGCCGAAACCTGCATCGCCCTCGTACAGATGCTCATCGGAACCGGGAAGAACGTCGCCGAAGGGTTGGACTACACGCGGGTCCGAACCGGCCAGGCCTCCGAGATCGCCGTTGGAAAAGCGGTCTGGGCGCTCGGGTACGTGGTGAGTCACAGTCCCAACGTCCTTGCCATGGCGGCGAACGATCTTTTTCAAGAACTTCTTCCTCATGCCGACGTCGTCTCCCCTCAGGCGGCGAGCTATGCGGTGCTGGGAGCGACGAACTATCTCGCTCGATTTCCTGGTGCGTCCGACGTGCGGCGGTACCTTTCGAGGCACGCGGAGCTGGTGGCAAAGAGCTGTAAGACGGAGAGTTGGCGTGACCGCTGGAACGCTCCTGACTGGCCCGTCGCCATCCAGGCGCTGGCCGTGGCGGCACCTTCTCTCGGCCGGATTGATCTAAAGGAGCAAGCGCACGGGATGGTGAGCGAGCTTCTCGAAGTGACGTCCAACGGAACCGTGTTTTTGAAACCCGGCGAAAACCCGGACGAGGAGGAACTCCCGACTTCAGCGGCCACGTTCATCGAAGCGCTCGGTGCGGTCTACTACGAAAACCGCGATCCGTCGCTTTTGATGCCGATTCGAAGCGCCGCAGACTGGTTCCTCGGTGTCAACAGAAAGGGAGCAGCGCTCTACGAGCTCACGACGGGAGGCTGTCACGACGCCATCATGGCGAGTGGTCTCAACCGGAACCAGGGGACGGAAGCGACGGTGTACTGTCTCATCGCTCTCGCGACGCTTCACCGTCTCGCGGGGATCGAGAACCATCAGAAGCCGATACAGGGGTAACGGGTGCTGTAGTGGGAGCGGGTGGAGAGGTCGCCCTCAGGTCCTCGCTCCGCTTCGCTCGGCTTTCCGCCGCGGGTGGCGCCGATGGGCCCCCCGCACCGCGCGGAGCTTGCGAGCACGGGCGGGGAAATCGGCGACAGGACCCGCGGCGGACGATCCTCGCTCGCTCCCGCGAAAGGACCTGAGGGCGACCTCTCCACCCGCTCGCATTCAGCTCTCGCAGATCACCGTGCGACGTTTCGGATCTCGTCGAAGAAAGGCGTTGCCCGCCTCTCCACACATTCCGCCGCGTAGAGGTACAACGCGGCCGACCACGTCTGCCAATCCTGCCCCGAGGGAGCGCCCGTTTGGGCCTTGATCCATTCGTTGAATCCGAATTCGAGATGTTCACGGCGTGAGCGGCGGACGAGCTCCGTGAGCGCGAGGAGCTGTGTTTCCGCTCGGCGGTAGAACCCGGCAGCGACTGTGGCGGCGACATACAACGCGCAGGCAAACGGCCACACACCGCCGTTGTGGTAGTCGCCGGGGCGGTTGTAGATCTCGTACCGGGGTTTCCAGTCGGCGTCCCGCCCGGTGATGTACGGAAAGAAGACGGGAGGAACGTCGACGGCGAGGAATCCCTTCCGCCGGAGCACGTCGCATTCCCTTTCGATCCAGTTGACCATCGACCTCGAGCGGTAGGGAGAGGCGATACCGGAGAGGATCGCGAGCGAGTTCCCGACGAGATCGAAACGATCGCTGCTGTGAACCTTGTACGACCAAAGGGCGTAGTAAGGCCTCCCGCGGATGTTGAGCCCTTCGTGGACGTGAGGGGGTCTCCAGGGCGTGGTGATGGTGAAACCGTTTATGAGTCTCTTGAGTTCCTGGGCCCGTTCGTTCTGTCCGTACAATCTCAGAAAGATATACACGAGGGCATTGACGTACAACCCGTACCCCGGCACCCACTGTTCGTCGCGCCAATCGCTCGTGGGTTGTTGACCGACAAAGACCCGGTCGTCAGGACTCTGATACCTCATCCATGTGAGGGCCTTTTGGGCGGCCTCTTCGAGGAAGTTCTCCTCGGACACAGCTTTTCGGTAGAGCGACAAACCGATGAGAAAGAGAGGCGTTGTGTCGCTCGCCCCCAGATCGTCGGGGTCGTGGACGAGCCCGGGGAGATGCCCCAGGGGCGTCTGGTGTTCCGCGAGGGTCGCGAGCACGCGCCGGAGCGAGTCACGAAGTGTCTCGTTCCCGCTCGTGAGCACACCGAGCGAGGAGAGCATCAAGTCTCTTGTGTACGGCTCGGGATACCCCCAGCGGGCCGTCCTCGGGAGGCCGAAGTAGTCGCCTTTGTCATTGTGGAGCAGGACTTCGAGAGCCGCTTCCTTTGTGCGTTTCACCAATTCTTTTTCCGAATCTCTCATGCTACGTGATGTCCAGCCTTTCGGAGACGATGCTCACGAATTTCCTCGCCACAGTGCGGTAATCGTAACTCTCGACGACCCGCCGCCGTCCGGCTTCTCCCATGCGTTTCCGCAGTTCGGCGTCTTTCATGAGTGTCAACAGGTGGGCGGCGATGTCCGGCACGCTGGCGCGGTAGTCCACGGTGCGCGGCGACTGGAAAACGACGCGGTGTCCCGCCTGGTATCCTTCGGCTTCACCGACGATGGCTTCGCGGAGGTGCACTTCCACGGCGACATCGGCGAGAAACGCCGTTTCGCCATGGACGAGCGTCTCGAGCATGGCCATCGCCTTGATGCCGATGACGGGTTTGCCGCACGCCCCCGCTTCGACCTGGGGCATCCCGAAGCCTTCGAGACGGGAGGGAGCCGCGTAGATGTCGCACGCTGCGATCAGATAAGGCATGAAATTGCGGGACACGATGTTCGTCGCATACACAACGTTCTTCTCGATCCCCAGATGCTCGGCGAGCTGGGCGTCCTGGGCGTTTTGCTGTTGCGTGCGCGGCTGAGGCCACACTTTGCACACGTACTTCCAGTCGGGGGCCAGCGTGTCGATGAGCGAGAGCGCCTGCATCACTTCCTGCGCCCCTTTGGAAGCGGCATCGCCCCCAACGGTGAGTATCATGATCTGATCGGGGGCGATACCCATGGCCTCCCGGACGGCGGCCACGCGCGGATCGCTCTTGTCGCGCGGGATGAACGCGCTGGTGTCGCAGCCGACGGGGAGTATCTCCACGTTCGCGCCCGACAACCCGTCTCGTACGTAGACGTCTTTGACCCACTTCGATGTCGTAAGAATCAGCGGCAAAGAATTGAGCAGCTCGTGGTAGTTCGCCACGTACCCGTCGGCGACGAGCCACGGCACGGCCTGGATACCATAGCGTTTCGGATGGAGAACGATGTGGGGTGTGTGCCCCCAGTACCCAATGCCGACGACCACATCCGGCGCAAACCACCGGTAGTACCACTCCTTCTCTTGCGCGGACTCGAAGTGAGCGGCGTGAACATCGACCCCGATTTCTTTGAGTCCCTTGAAGAGAAGATCACCTTGAGTCGCCAGTCCCGCCGGCGGCGGCGGATAGTCGTAGAGCACTAATACTTTCATTCGCGTCGTTCCTCCCGGACATGCCAACGGTCGATGTCATTCGGGCTCGAGAAACGCCAGAACGCCTCGACCCGCGGTGTTGTTTCCGCTTCCCAACTTTTTGGGGTGAAGCCGTACATCTCGGTAACAATGCGACGCTTCTCTCCCCACATCTCGGCGGGGAGCGCCCATTTGAAATCTGCGTGTTCGATCGCGCGGGGCAGATACTGTTTGCCGCCGTCTTCGTACGCGAACATCCAGACTTCCCCGGCAGTGAGCCGGCCGTCTTTCCAGAGACGCGACACCGCGCGCGATACTTCTTCGTGCCTCAAGTGCCGTGTGTATTCTCCTCGCGGCCCGTGTGTGAGAATGAGGTCGTAGCCCGCAAGGGGCAATATGCCGAGCACTTCACGCTCCACTTCGACCGGCTCGAGTGGTGCTTGATCCGGTCCGTCGTCCATGTCTCGCATCCCGCCGCGGGCGCCGTAATGCTCGAGCACGCGGGCGAACCTGGGGGCCCGATCGGGGTCGCTTCGCCGGCAGAGTGCGACGATGGTCCAATTCCACGCGGGGTGTTCGAGAATGAATCCCCCGGCCCAGAGCGTTTCGTCGTCGGGGTGCGCGACAACCACCGCGGCGCGTGCATCGTGGGGGAATGGAGTGGGGTCACCTGGAAATGGAGTCGCGGACATTCGAATCCTCTGTGTCAACTCGTCCGTTACCCGTCATGCCCCTCGCCGAGCGTCGGGACGAGGTCGCGAAGACGCCCCTTGGCCACGCCGATGGCCGAGTCCGCCGCACCGTAGTAGACGAGGATCTCGTCGTCGAGGTCGATGACGTCCTTGTCGACGGCGGGGACCGCCCCGCAGGTGAACACAACGTGGGGTACCCAGTACTCTTTCTCGCCGATTTTTCCGATTTCGTACGGCGTCTCGGGTTCGAGAATGGGGTTCGGGGACTGGTAGATCACGATGGACGGATCATCGAGGTCCATGAACAGCACGCCCAGCCGGTACGTCCGCTCGTAATCGACGCCGTGATAGATGTTGAGCCAGCCGTACTTCGTCTTGATCGGCTGCGCGCCCGCTCCGACCCTTATGCCGTCCCACATCATCCCGGGTCTCGGTCCTGTGACGATCTTCTGCCCGGTCCGGGGCCAGGGGCACGTGAGGTCGTTCAGGTAGGAAATCCACATGTCGGGATCGATGCGGTGGTACACGATGTAGTGGCCGTTGAACTTCTGCGGATAGAGGACGGCGTCTTTATTGGGCAGGCCCGGGAACCCCAACCCGTGCCGTTCCCAGCGGTCGAATTCGTGTTTGATGAACGCTTCGACGGGTATCGATGCCATGGCGATCTGAGGGACTCTTCTGTCCCACGCTGTATACAGCATGTAGAGCCGGTCGCCGATCAGCGTCACGCGCGGGTCTTCGGTCCCCGCCGATTCGGTCGGGTCCTGCGGGTAATAGATAGGCTCGTCGAGCCGACCGTCGATATGGATGCCGTCTTTGGTCCAGGCAAGACCGATCCGCGAGATCTCGTCCTTTCCGAACGCCCGGTACAGAATGTAAATCGTTCCATCGAGCCTCACCGCTGCCGCGTTCAATACATAACGGGACTCCCATTTGTGTTTGTGAATGGGTTCGAGGATGGGTTTCTCGACCGGCCGGGTGAGTCTGGCGGCGGGAAGCGGTGTGGCGCTTACGGCCTGCCGGACGGCGAGTTCATCGGGCTCGGCGGAAAAACCAAGGAGCTCGTCCCGGAGGTTCTCCGGTTCGCGACCCTCGCCGATCATCTGGTAGATCTTCTCATTGATGGTTTCTTCGTCTCCGAGCCCGGCGGTCTCCAGATAACGGGTGAGAAAATCCCGCATGGCCCAGTCGCGCTCGACGAGAGACGAAAGGGGCGTCGGAGTCCCAAAACCTCCCCGGCTGCTGTAGCTCGTCCACGTCCACGCGGAGAAAGGCACGAACGTGTTGTCGGGGAGCGTAATCGAAAGATGGTAGACGCTTGCCACCGCTTTCAGGAGACGCGCCGTATCGGCTTTTCCGGGGCGATCCTCGAGCTCTTCCGCGAATCGCATGAGGCGCACGGCGACGATCCGTTGCTGCTGGTTTTCGAACGCGTTGTGGGCGCTCAGCACATCGCGTCCCCAGTGCCCGCGGATCGACGCGCCCAGACGTTTGCCAAAGTCGCTCTTGTCACGAGCGAACCGTTGCCACACATCGGAGAAAACTTCGACGCCGACGATCGTCTTCACAAGATTGAGGAGGAACCACAACTTGGGATACTCGCCGCCCCACCCCTTTTGCATACATCCCACCATCACGCGCCCCGCCAAACGCGCAAGAGCGGTGATCCCGCGAAGCTCCGTGAGGTTGAGGAACCGGTTTGGATCGACGATCACAGATCTCAAAGGAGCGAGATGGAACCACCTGGGCTCCGCGTCCTTCTCGAGAATGTCGAGTACCTGTTCGAGATAAAGCTGCCGGTCGGTCCACGACGCCATCCCCAACGCTTCGCCCGGATCCATCTGCTTGAGGAGCTCTCCCGCGTTTCCGCATCCCAGCTGCATGATGAGATTTCGCGGAGGCGCTTGTCTGATCAACCTCTCAGCTGCCTCCGGTGTGAGCTGGAAGGCGAGCCCTTTCGTTTCTTCGGGCGGCGAGCCGTTGCTCAACCGCTGTGTGCCGACGGCAAAGGCCTCGATGACCTCATCCGTCATCCTCCCCGTTCCGTCCATCGAGGCGAGGTTGTATGGGAACAACTTGGTCTCGAGTGCCCAGTCCACGGTGTTCATGAGCCCCTGGACGCGCGAGAGAATCTCGGAAGATGAGGCCACACCTTCAAAACCGAGGTACTCGCGGATGAACTCGGTGAACTCGCTGCGGTATCGGTCGATGAGCTGGAGGTAGATGTCCCGCGCGTGGACTTTCTCACCCGTGGGTTTATCGAGCTCCTGCGGGACGATGACTCTCACGTGGGGGACGAATTCCCATGCGCCGAGCATCGGGAGATACGTGGCCCTCTCCGCTTGTCTGTCCTGCCAGTCCTTGCGGAACTCCGGCCACGTGGCGACAAAGATGTCCGCCTGTCGATCGATGACTCGATCGGCGTGATGCCTCACAAAACCCTCCGCCGTGATCGGGTCGAGCCGGTCGCCGGCGGTGAGGTCTTCTTCCATCTTCCGTATTTCGAAAATGTAACCGGCAATTCTCGCGAGGAAGAACGGGAACAGGGCGTCGACAATGTCGTCCGGATGAAACCGTTTCTCGAACTTGAAAGCGAGTATGAACTGGCGGAGCACCGTGATCCAATCCTCCGCGGTGAGCGCGTCTTCAACCTGACCCTGGTCGGCCAAGCGCTCCATCCGTTGTCTGAACTCGTCGGTGACGACCTCGCAGACAAGGGTTTGATCGAAGTGGTTGAACTCGAATTTGAACCGGCGGAGGATCTCGTTGGGCTCGATGGAAAACCTCGGCGTCATCACGTCGAGGTACGCCCCCGAAACCCAGGGCGCCGCCACGGGGTCGGGTCTGTCGAGCCATACTTTGCTGTGACGGACGACCTGCCCGAGAAGCGAATGGGTCACCTGACGGAAAGCGGGTTTTAGCTTCCCCGCTCTGTGTCTGAAGGCGGCGGCGCCGAGTGGGACCTCGCAGATGGCGAGGTTTCCGACGAGCGCGTGCGCAATAAGCCAGGGGTCGAATCCATACGACCCCACGTCTTCGGACCAGAAGTCGCTTGCGGAGAGGCACGACCGGACGAGGCGATGAGCCGTCGCCAGAACACCGGGTGTCGGTTGGCGAAGACGAAAACCAAACACGCCGGTAACGACCGGATAGGTAAGAAACGCTTCGACGGCGCGCGACAGGGGGTCGCGGCTGAAACGGGGAAGCACAAGATCGTGTTTGTGGTCGCGAATCGGTTCGAGGAGACGCTCGATCCAGACCGGCGAAAACCCATACCCGGCGGTATCCGCCCCCTTGGTTTGCGGGCTGATGTCGGGCGGCAGGAGAAGGAGCGATGCCCCAAGCCGTGATGCCACTTCGAGGACCGAGCGGTTGCAGCACCCCCGGCCTCCTTGACCACGGCTGTGCAAGAAGCCGTGGACGGGGACCCCATGGTTCCGATTGCCCTCATCGAGGGCAGCGTTGAGCGCGTCTTCACCCCCATCCGGACCGACGCAGCATACGATCGACTTGCCGGCCAGACCCGCTTGCTCCAGACCGCGTTGCGCCGTCCGGACCACACCGGGGAGGGTGTCGTCCTCGTCATAGAACGGGATACCGACGACGGCCTCGATGCCTTCGACGTCAGCGATCGGGGCGAGTCCTCGTTCGACGTCCCTTTCGAACTGCCGGATCCGCGCCCGGTGTATCTGCTCTTTACGGTTGACGGGTGTCAAAGTGTGTTCCTTGGCTCGAGCTGCCGGGGCGTGCGCGCCGTGAACCTCTCCGCTCCGGTCCCCGCGCGTTGCCGTGTCATAGCGCGCTGGGAGTGTCGCCCTAGTCTGTTAGCCGCCTATCTTGCCGAAGCGACCGCCGTGAAATCAAGCTCCAAATCGCGCCTCTGTGTATAAGATCGCTGGCGCAGCGCGTCGGGACAAGATTCGGAGTATGCGGTCGCGGGGATGGAAATGAAATCACTACATGGGCGCAATAAGTATGCCACACAGAACGTGTTTCAGGGAGAACGAGCGGATGGCCGACAGGACCCTGCGCAAAGGGTCAAACGAGGCTAACTCACCAGAACTTCGTCAGATTCGCGGGTCTTGCCAGGAGACGAGGCGGTCGTTGTTTCGTCGCGTGGCGCCCTCCGGCTGGAAGCTCTCGATCCACAAAGGACGAGCGAGTCGGTGGCTCGAGCGATGCGACTCGGCGTCTGCCCGCGGGCGAGGAGGACCGCCCGGTCCAGCAGATCCGCGACACACCGGGGGACCCCCTGTGGAAAGTTGATGGTGTGTCCGCGAACGAGACTCATCTGGAACCCGATCCTGGCAAGCGCGGCGCAGAAGCGAGCGGAGGGGGTCGTGTATTGCTCTCGCGTCGATTTCGAAAACGCTTTCTTGTCTACGCCGAGCCCGAAGGACATCGCGCCGTCCGAGAGCCGGGAGAGCGTGTTGAAGAAGGGGCTCAGTTTCTCCATCTGTTCGCTCGCGTCGCTCGAGACGAACACGTCGCACGAGATCGCGTATCGGTTCGTGATGAACTCGAGTTCTTCGATGTCCCCGAAGACGTAGTAGTCCGCGGTGTTTCCGATCGCATCGGCGATCGCTTTCGCGTCGCACCGGAGAACATCGCTCGAGTCGTGGTAAACGACGGTCCCGACGGTGCATTCCTTCGCGAGGAGCGAGAAAAATCCCAGACCGTCGGCGAAGGCGATGAGGCTGAGATTGTTGAACGGTTTCTCATCCCTCGGAAGCGACCACGCGAAGACATGCGCGCAGCGCTCAATGTGTGATCGAAGACGACCGCGCTCGTCGCGGAACAAGGATCGTGTCTCTACGGAGAGATCGAGCGAGGACGCATCCAGAGATTCGAGTTTCCCGGCGAGACGTGATGCGGCGGCCCCAACGACTCTTACCAGGTCGCGGTCCTTCGGATACGCGGGGCGGCCGCCAAAAATACTCATGATGACAATGACTTAGGGCGAAGGGTCCTCGCCGAACAATGATCGAGTGGGCCAAAGTTGACCATCGTGGGGGGGAACGGCAATTAGCATGCCAGGTTGGGAGGGATGAGTCGGCCACCCGACGACGGGCACAGCCAACACTGTGGGCCGGATTTTGGCCTCGGGCGAGACGGCGAGGTCACGGTCCGCGCTGGCGCAAGCGGCCGGTTCGAGGGAGGGCGCCGTGTGTTTGCCTTCACGCGCTCCCCTGATCGAGGTCCGGCTCCCCGCAGTGAAGAAGAATTTGCTCGCGCGTCATGCTACGGAGTTTTCGTGCAAGCGTCCATGAATCCGCCTGCGTCTCATCGCGTAGTCTCTGCGTGTCGATCGCGGGACACGCTGTCACGGTCACCGCGCCCCGGCGAAGAATGTATGTGTCGGGACGAAGCAACGACCGTGTTCCTCGTATGGCGACGGGAACGATGGGGAGTCCTCCCTCGACGGCGGCGACGAAGGCGCCCATCTTGAAACGCTTGAGCCCCGGCTGCCGCGACATACCGCCCTCGGCATAGAACAGAAGTGTTCGCCCCTCGCGTGCCCGGTCTCTGATGCGGTCCGTGTCCTCGGCCCTTTTCTCTCGATCCCACCGATCGACGAACTCCGTATGCAGACGGCGAAGGTAGTGACGGACGACGGGGTTTCGTTCGAGCTCGGCCTTTGCGACGAAAGATGCCGGTATGGGCACGAGAGCGGCGAGGACAAGGCTGTCGAGGTAGCTTGCGTGGTTGGAGACGATGACGCAGCGGCCGTCCCGTGGAAAATGCTCGCCTCCTTTGAGCACGACCGATGTGCGCGTCCAGTGCCACAACATTCCCGCCGCCCATCTCACCACGTTCCACCGCGACGACAACCGTGGGCAAAGCGCGACGGGGACCCACGATACCACTCCCATAAACACAGCGGCTCCGAGCGCGTACCCCGTGTAAACGACTTCGGACACACGGCGGCGAAGACGTCTCATCCGCGCCGCGGCGGCGAAAAGCGAAAGACGAACGACCTGCCGCCATACCGCGCGGCGCTTCTCTCCGATCTTTCCGCGTTCGTAGAGGTCGCGGCTCGTCGAACGGCGTATTTTTCCGCTCGTCGTTTTCGGGATCGTGCCGCGCGGGGCAAAGACGACATCGTCGGGCGGTGTTCCCACGATGTCCGTCGTAACACCGAGGATGTCGGCGCGGATCCGTTCCAGAGTCTTGGGGGCGTTCTCTCGCGTTTCAGCCATGACAACGAGGCGTTGCGTCCCCGTGTGGCGGTCGGCCGTTCCGAAAACGGCGACGTTGCCCTTTCGCACGCCGGAGACGTTTCCCACAGCGGTCTCGATCTCGTGGGGATAGATGTTCCGGCCCGCGCGGATGATGACATCTTTCGATCGGCCGGTGATGTAAACGTCTCCATCGGATACGTATGCAAGATCGCCCGAGTTGAGCCACTGACCGTCGAAAAGAGCGTGGGTTGCGTCGGGGTTCCGATAATAACCGCTCGTTGTCGACGGGCCTCTGAACTGGAGACGCCCTTCGCTGCCGTCGGGAAGCTCCTGTCCGCCGGAATCGACGATGCGAATCTCGTGATCCGGGAGCGGGCGCCCGCACGCGACGATGCGAAGCGCCGCGGGGTCGTCGGGGTGTGCGGCGACGGCGAGACCGTCGCGAGCGAGGCTTTCGCGCTGTATCCGAGCCACGGCGGGCCCTCTCCCGTACGGTGGAAAGGCCAACCCGACGGTGGATTCGGCGAGCCCATAGACGGGCATCATCGCCTCTCGTTTGAATCCGAACGGCGCAAATCGCCGCGAGAATCGCTCGATCGTGTCGGGGTCGACCGGCTCCGCGCCGTTGAACGCTACTCGCCAGGAGCTGAGATCGAGCCCGCTCACGTCAGCGTCCTTCAAGCGATGGATACAGATCTCGTACGCGAAGTTCGGTCCGACGGAGAGCGTTCCCCGGTGTCTGTGGATCGCCCAGAGCCAGCGCTCGGGTCTTGCCAGAAAATCGAACGGAGACATGACCACCAGGGGGAAGGCGTAGTAGAGACTGCAGAACCACGCCCCGATGAGCCCCATGTCGTGGTAGAGGGGCAGCCAGCTCACTCCCACATCCGTTGAGTCCATCCCGACGGCCCCTCCGATCGCACGGACGTTCGCGAGCAGATTCGCGTGCGTGAGCACGACACCCTTGGGGTCTCCCGTGCTCCCCGATGTGTACTGGATGAGCCCCGTGTCTTGGAGATCGACGGACACCTGTGTGAATCCGCCGTGCTCTTCGGCAAGATCCGTCGCCGTCGTTACGTGCCGGAGCGATTCGACGTGGGGTGTGAGGAGCTGTGTAAACCGGAGCGCGTCGCGGACCGTGATGAGGGTCTTCGCCGCACAGTTGTTGAGGATGCCCACGTGTCTTCGCAAATGCTCTTCGATACGTGCGGGGTTCGCCGGAGGATACAGGGGAACGGGAACACCTCCGGCGAGCAAAACGCCGAAGAAGCTGAAGAAGTAGTTCTCCGAGGGAGGAAGCATGATCGCCACCGGCTCGCCTCGTTCGAGTCCCCTGGCCAGAAGAGCGGCTCCAATCCGCTCCGCCGTATGTTTGAGTTCCCGGTAGGTGATCGATTCTCCCTTTCCGTCGTCTTGATAGAAAAGGATGTGGCGCCGGTCGCCATGGCGCCCGGCGTGCCAGTCGAGGACGTCGATGAAAGTCGCCGCTGTGTGTGGCGCCGCTTTCGCCTCACGGAGCGATTCGCCGAGCGGCAGGGAAGCCACATCTCGCAGCGTTCGTTTCTCGGCCGGCCGCGCGCTTTGGATCGCCCGGAGAAGATCACGAGGGGTCTCGGCGTCGGTAAACGCTTTCTCCGAAAGTGTCACCTCGAACCGGTGATCAACGCGCCCCAGAAGCTCGAGACGCGAGAGACTGTCGAGGCCGATATCACGATCGAGCGAGCTGTCGAGTGTCACGGGGACGGACGGCGCGCGGTCGGGACGCAGCTCCGCGCAAAGCTCTCGTATGAGCGCGAGCAGCAGCGTGGATAGATTGTCTTCGGGCGTTTGGTTCACGTCGTCGCAGGTCTCCTTGTCGGGACCTCCTTGCCTACGGTCTTCTCGCCCTTATGGCGACGTAGTCGCCCCGGTCGTATCCTTCCACCGGCCGCTCGACGAGGTCGTTCGAGTACTTTGGGTGACGCGTGAGGGTTTGGGCATACTCGAGATCGACGAAACCGGCGGTTTTGAGCAGTCTCGCTTTTTCTTCGGTCGGCCGCCACTTGGCCACGGCGGCGAACTCGATCGGGTACGGGTGTTGGGGGGCCAGCACTTTGACGGAAGCGTCGCCCCACGACCCGATCTTTGCGGCCAGACGGTACAGAAGACCGTACGAGCTCTCCGCCGGGACATCGGCGACAACGATGTGTCCGCCCGTCTTCAACACGCGGTACGCTTCGCGGAACGCCTTCTCCAGGTTCTCGATGTACCCGGGTGTGCCGTTCTGGAGCACAGTGTCGAACCCGCCGTCGTCGAACGGGAGGTCTTCCGCGTGTCCGATCTTTACGGTCATCCCCCGCTTCTCCGCAATCCTCGCGAAACGCTCCGCGGGTTCCACGCCGTCACGGATGTCGATGCCGTGCCGCTCGCGAAGGATGTGCTCGAAAAGACCGCTCCCGCAGCCGACGCTCAACGTGCGGCCGGGTTCCATGAGAAAATGTTTGAGCAGCAGCACCTCGGACTCGAGAACGTTCCTGTTTTTCAAGAACCAGGAATCGTACTCTTCGGCAAACTCGTCGAAGATTTCTTCGGTCATGGACCACCCCCTTTTGATTTGGGTTTCTTGCGCGGTTCTACCTCTGGGCTCCGCGGGGCGCTCGCCGCACAACGAACCGGTCATAGAGTATGAGGGCGGCCGCGCTCGTGATCCCGATCCCGCCGAAGATGAGCCACATCGTGTCCGGATCCCTCACGTCACGCCCATAGTGCCCGTAAAGCTGGCCGGAGAGGATCCCGGAGAAGAGGTACCCAAGAGCCATCGCGACGAAGTAGTAGCCCATGTACATCGCCGTTTTGGCTTTCGGAGCGATGCGCGCCACGTATTCCTGGCTCTTCGGGCTGGCCATCATCTCGCCG